>Ga0118677_10000535_pt1 | contig 81051 bp, 81 predicted proteins | sample AliMusrvi5mmetaG_FD_86154 | JGI IMG/M metagenome (GOLD analysis project Ga0118677, IMG submission 86154)
CAAAAACAAATAATAATCAAGCAAAAATATTCATTAGGCACTACAAAGGCAAAAACAAAATGACCCCTTGATTTTATTGGCTTTCCGGGCGAGTTCGCTTAGCAAGTGTATGAAGTCAGGAAATGTACCGGTCGAGGTCGATACTGGTATTGGAAAAAACTGGCTGGAAGCCCACTAAGCATTGACATACAGGAAAAGTTTTTCTATATTCAGCAATAGTTGAAGCAAGATCGTTCAGACAAAACCACCAGGATACTGCATGACCTTCACAAATTGGTTTGTGATTCTGTCTGAATTCGGCAGGAAATTTTTGGCATCTCTGGCTGAGCACCTCTCAAAAGGGACATTTGTTCTTTTTCTGTCACTGCTCAGCTCTTTTTCATACACTCCAGCAACTCTCCTGGCTGAAGACAAACAGCCTGGCGATACAAAGAAAGCTGAACCAGCAAAAAATGCTAACGGACTTCTGGCAAGCACAGAACAGATCATTGAGCAAATGATCATGAAAATAGACTTTCAAAAGGACAACGCAACTGAATCGACCGAACTCGCTGAAAACCCAAATCCAACATCTTTTTTTTCAAGCATACCAAATATTAAACCCATTATTGGTGCAGTTACCAGTGCATTTGGCTCCCGGGTACATCCCATCTACAATGTCCCTCTTTTTCACTCAGGCATTGATATCTCTGCTTCAGAAGGCACCAGGGTACAAACAACAGGTGACGGAATTGTTGCTTTTTCAGGATATGACAAAGGTTACGGACAAAAAATAACTATCAATCACGGATACGGCTATAAAACCATTTATGCGCATCTGTCAAAGTCTCTTGTACGACAAGGACAGAAAGTCAAACGGGGCGACATCATTGCGCTTTCAGGAAACACTGGCGTATCGACAGGCCCTCATCTCCACTACGAAGTATTGAAGGATAACGTAAAAGTCAATCCAACAGCTTATTTCTTTGATGAAACAAACCCGGACAATTTCATCACAACCCAAAAGACTGAAACAGATGGACGCGACAATAATTCTTAAACTGAACAACTCTTAGTATGTACTGGAATTTAGACCTTGCACGTTATATAGCTGATGCTCCATGGCCTGTAACAAAAGATGAACTGATCAATTACGCAAACAGAACCGGAGCACCTCAGCAGGTTATTGAAAACCTTGTTGATCTTCCTGACAGCGATGAAATGTATGAAAGCCTGGATGAAATATGGCCAGACTACCCTACTGACGAAGACTTTGGCTATGGGGATGAAGAACCATTGACATAGTAGAGAACAAAACGGAATACATGTTTGGCAAAAGCGCTCACTTTTATTGTCCTTGTGCTTTTTTTTGCCTTTTCTGTTCATGGTCAACCTGACAGCAGAGGTGAAAAGAGTACCCCCTCGCCACCCTATGTAGCCAAAATCAAATTCAGTGGCAATACATCGATTAGCGATGAGGAACTTCGCCTGATCATAAGTACCTCTGAAAACAGATCCTTTCTTGGACTCGGCCTTTTTGGCGGTGCTCAAAAGCCGTTCAATTATGAAGAGTTTGCAAAAGACATCTTTCTGATCAAAAAGCTTTATACCTATAAGGGATATTTTTTCACCGAAGTGGACACCACAATTGTCCGAAAAAACAACGGGAAAAAAGTTAACCTGAACATCCTGATTCATGAACATGAACCATCAAAAGTTGATGCCTTTCATTATGAAGGGCTTGAACGTATTCCCACAGAACTTAAAACAGAGTATCTCAGTAAAAAAAAGCTGAAATTAAATGATGTTTTTTCCGTTGAACGACTTATTGAAGAGCGTGACCGTACCATCTCTTTTTTCAAAGAGTCTGGTTTCACTTTTTTTCACGAAGACAGCATCCGAATCAAGGTTGATACCGTCGGGACTCATGCAGGAATTTTGTTCAGGCTCAGCCTGCCTGAAAGACTCAAATACGGCAAGATCCAGGCTATAGTTCACAATCCCCTGAAAAAAGACACCGCTCAGAAAGAAAAAATTTTTTCACAGGATGGCATCAAGGGAAAAGTTTTCGGAAAACAGATGATCTCGCCTGCTCTTATCACCTCTGCCATCGAATTCCGGCCCGGAAACTTTACCCGACAAAGCCTTGAACAACGCACCTTGCAGAATCTCGGCGCAACCAATGTTTTTTCATCGATTTACATTACACCGGATTCGGTGCGCTCTGGAGAACTCTTCACAACAATCAACCTTGAAACAGCACCAAAACACCAGATAGAACCTAAAATTCTGGTTGATAACCGTTACGGCCCCCTCTTTTTCGGAACATCTCTTGCCTATGAAAACAAAAACCTTTTTGGCGGAGGTGAGCAATTCAGAACATCAACCGAATACGGTACCCAGGCTACTTCCAACAACAAACTGCTTACAAACCTTAATCCAGACCAATATGGCAAAATAATTCCCTACGAATTTAGTCTGAAAAGTACTCTTGTCATGCCAGTTCTCAAAAAAACCGGCAACTTCTATTCGACAACCGTCGAATACGCAACAACAAAACAGCCCGTGCTGCTCTCAAGCAGAAGCGGATTGATTCGAGGAACCTACAACGCCCGCCTGAATCCTTCATCACGCCTGAATTTCGACTTTTTTGAAATCGAGTGGGTCAAAAAAGACTCTCTCAGAGGATTCAAACAACTCTTCAAAACCGATCTTGCCAATAATATCGGCATTGACCCTTCCAATGAAGCAGCGGTCAACACCGGAATTGACAGTCTTATTAACACCCATGTCAACCAGACATTCCGGCTTCGCTTCAACTCTTCAAACCGACAGAGCGTTCTTCCGGAAAAGACAATATGGAACATCGACCTTCTTCTTGAAGAAGCCGGAAGCCTTGCCTGGCTGATAGATAAGTATATTGACACAAAACAATACAGCGGGTTCACTGATAAAGATCCCCAAATATTTGGCACAACCTATTCTCAGTATGTAAAACTTGAAAGCGGATTGGGCTTTGCAAAATACTTGTCAACAAAAAGCCAGCTTGCCGGAAAAGGGCGAATAGGATGGATGATGCCCTATGGCAAAGCGGATGCAACACCAGAAGAACGCCGTTTTTATGCTGGAGGAGCAAACGACATGCGGGGCTGGCTTTTCAATACCCTCGGGCCAGGCAGCAGTGCGAGCGAGGCCGCAGCTAATTTCGGAGCTGACATCAAGCTTGAACTCAGCCTGGAATACCGTCTGAAATTTTTCAGATTCCTCAATCAGTCTTCAGGAGTAACGTTCTTTACCGATATCGGAAACATCTGGGACCGAACCGGACCATACGCGTTCAACCTTGATTCCCTGACAAAAGACTTCGCCTGGGACTCAGGGGTGGGCCTGAGAATCGGCTCACCTATCGGCCCGTTTCGTTTTGATTTTGCCTATAAACTCCATGACCCGACTGAAGCAAAACCTTGGCGTATCTCAACCCTGAACATCGGGAAATACACCTTCAATTTTGGAATTGGTGAAGCTTTTTAATTATTTGAGCAAGTTATTTTTTTCACGATTAAGGACGTATTCCCATGCCAGCACCATCAACACTTCTCGCACCTTCCATTCTTTCAGCAGACTTCACCCGACTTGAACACTCAATTGCGATTGCCACAAAAGCAGGCGCGGACTGGATACACTGCGATATCATGGACGGCAACTTTGTCCCCAACATCACCTTTGGACCAGTCATTGTAGGGGCTATTGCGGCTTGCACACCTATGATTATCGACACCCATCTGATGATTGCTGATCCAGACCGTTTCATTGAAGATTTTGTCAAAGCTGGTTCTCACCAGATTACCGTACATCAGGAAGCCTGCCCGCACCTGCACCGCACTATTCAGTTCATTAAAAGCCTTGGCGCAAAAGCAGGCGTCTCAATCAATCCGGGCACTTCGCTCTCAACACTTGATTCCATTCTGCCGGATCTCGACCTTGTCCTGCTGATGTCGGTCAATCCCGGTTTCGGGGGACAGAAGTTCATACCATCATCGATTGGAAAAATCCAGAAGCTTCATGAAATTCGCTTGCAGACCAATCCGCAGATGATCATCGCTATTGACGGTGGAATAACAGAAGAAAATGCTCAGGAAGTGGTTTCGGCTGGAGCCGATGCGCTGATTGCCGGAACTGCATTCTTCAAATCAGCCGATCCGGCAAGCACTGCGGCTAAAATCAGGGCTATGACCAAGTAATTTCTTGAAGCTCGGGACTGGTATGCAGCCCCTCTCCTATCAGTACGGCATCAAACGATGCCTGCGCGATCAGAGAGATATCTGCTGAAGTTTTAAGGCCACTTTCGGCCACCGCAATAACCCCGGAAGGAATACAAGAGCGCAGCGTTACAGAGGCTTGCAGATCAACTGTAAAATCCTTTAAATTACGGTTGTTGACGCCGATTATTGCGGCGCCCTTTTCAATCGCGACATCCAGTTCCTGACGGTCATGCACCTCCACAAGCACATGCAGGCCAAGAGCAGCAGCAAGCTCCAGATAGTCGCCAAGTTGCACAGGATCAAGCGCCGCCACAATCAGCAGAATGGCATCAGCGCCAATCAGCCTGGACTCAAAGATCTGTGACTCATCAATAATAAAATCTTTGCGCAGTACTGGCAGCGGAAACAAGCGGCTCACCTGTTGAAGATAGTCGATGGAGCCCTGAAAAAACAAGCGGTCAGTAAGCACAGAATAGGCCGCAGCGCCAAGCGCCCCATAGCAACGGGCCATCACGACAGGATCAAAATCCTGTACAATAAGACCGCGCGAAGGTGATGCTTTTTTGATTTCGGCAATAAGCTTCAATCCAGGATCCTTACGCTTGATAGCACCGGTAAAATCACGGGTGGAAGCCAGCGAGTCCTGCAGCTCCAGATAACGCTCTGCAGGCTTCTCCTTTCCAAGCTCCACTATTTCCCGCTTTTTCTCTTCTAATATCCGGGTAAGATAGGTCATGGTAGGTCAGTCAGCGGCTGCCAGTTCGCGTAGCTCGTCTTCGAGCTCAACAATCTGGAGAATATTGTCAAGGAACCAGGGATCAATACCGGTCGACTGATGCACCTCTTCAATGGTCGCCCCGGCCTGAAAGGCATAACGAAGATAAAACATACGGTCGGCTTTGGGTATCGTGATTTTCTCAAGAATATCCTCTTTGGCAAACTTCTTTTGCTGCGGAGTCATATCAAGCACATTCATGATATCCTTGCCGTCAGAGCCAAGCCCGGCGCGACCGATTTCAAGACCACGAAGTGACTTCTGCAGCGCCTCCCTGAAGTTTCTTCCGAAAGCCATGACCTCACCAACGGACTTCATCTGGACACCAAGACGGGCATCAACATTCTTGAACTTTTCAAAATCCCAGCGAGGAATCTTGACCACACAATAGTCAATAGCCGGCTCGAAACTTGCCGGAGTTGTTTTTGTAATGTCATTGAGAATCTCATCAAGCCTGTAACCTACCGCCAGTTTGGCAGCCACCTTGGCAATAGGAAAACCGGTTGCCTTTGATGCCAGCGCCGAACTGCGCGACACACGAGGATTCATCTCAATCACCACGATACGACCGTTCACAGGATTAATGGCAAACTGAATGTTACTGCCACCGGTCTCGACACCGATCTCCCGGATAATTCTGATTGAGGCATCCCTGAGCTCCTGATATTGACGGTCCGTAAGCGTCTGAGCCGGCGCCACAGTAATGCTGTCTCCGGTATGCACTCCCATAGGGTCAACATTCTCAATAGAGCAGACAATTATCACATTATCGGCCAGATCACGGATAACCTCAAGTTCAAATTCTTTCCAACCGATCAGACACTCCTCAACAAGCACTTCACTGATAGGACTTTCAGTAAGCCCTCTGCGCACCGCTTCATAATAGTCGGCTTTTGTTTCAGCGAAACCACCGCCAGTTCCACCAAGCGTAAACGAAGGGCGAATAACAATCGGAAGACCGATCTCGTCAAGAGCCTCTCTTGCCTCTTTTTCATTGCGGACAAAAACTCCTTTAGCCATTTCAAGGCCAATTTTCTTCATCGCATCACTGAAAAACTCACGATTTTCTGCTTTTCTGATCGCACGAAGCTTGGCTCCAATAAGTTCAACTCCGTTGCGCTCAAGAATACCAGACTCAGCCAGACTGACCGCAATGTTCAGAGCCGTCTGACCGCCCATCGTCGGCAAAAGCGCATCGGGTTTTTCACGTTCGATAATTTTCTGTACATATTCCGGCGTAATCGGCTCGATATAGGTCGCATCAGCAAACTCTATATCAGTCATAATCGTCGCCGGATTACTGTTGACCAGCACCACACGGTAACCATCCTCCTTGAGAGCACGGCACGCCTGGGTACCGGAATAATCAAATTCACAGGCCTGACCGATCACGATCGGACCGGCGCCAATCACTAAAATCGACTTTATATCTTCCCGCTTTGGCACGTTTTTTCGGGTTTAATACTTGGTAAGCTTTAAGAAAGGTAATGTACAAAATAATTCACGAGTTTTGCTCCCCCAAGCGGAGGCAAACTACTCGACAACACGGATCGGCTCCTGATGAAACCCTCCCGACTCCCTTCTCAGCCATGCGGTCACCTCTTTTGGTTGCCCATTCATCAATGCAATGATCAGCAACGTATGACCCGAGTGGGCAAAATCCACATCATGAAGTGAAGGAATCGCTGGAGAATTGATGTGGGAATGATAAGAGCCAATAATATCATAACCATATCGCGCCGCTTCCCGCTCTACCTCAAGATACTCCTGATGGGTAATCTCAAAACCCTGCTCTTTGCCAAAATAGAGGCTGTTCCTGCAGGGCGCCACCTCATAGACGATGTTTTCTATATTTCCTCTATGATCATTTTCCTGTATTCCGACAAGCAGCCCGCAGCATTCGTAAGGCAACTCCCTAAAAGCCTGCTCCTGAATAATTTCAAATTTACGCCGGAATAGTTTCATAGTACAAGTCCCTTGGCCCCAATGTCTGTACGATGATATGCGCCGTCAAAACTGATCTTTTCAACGATACCGTAAGCACGGTCAATGCTCTCACTGAGGGTCTCGCCAAGTGCTGTTACCGAAAAAACCCTTCCGCCCGCAGTGACAAGCTGCCCGCCTTCGCAGGCCGTACCAGCATGAAACACCAGGCAATCCTCCATTTCAGCAAGATCGTCGGAAAGGGTAATCCTCTTGCCGGGTTCATAATGATCGGGATAGCCGCCGGAAGCGATTACAACCGTCGCAGCCGATTTCCGGTGCATCTCGAACGGAACTTCATCAAGCGTTCCGTCAACACTGGCCTGAAGAGCTGTCATAAAGTCACTTTTTAACAAGGGAAGCACCACCTGGGTTTCAGGATCGCCAAGACGTGCGTTGTACTCAACAACAAAAGGCTCTCCCCCGTCAATCATCAGTCCAACATATAAAAAACCGGTGTAAGGATAACCTTCTTCAGCCATACCCTTGAGGGTCGGCCTGATAATTCGCTCCTCAACCCTCTGCATCACCTCAGAAGTCACTATCGGGGCTGGAGCATAAGCTCCCATGCCACCGGTATTTTTTCCGGTATCTCCGTCGCCAATACGTTTGTGATCCTGGGCTGGTAAAAAAAGGCGATAGCGGACACCGTCGGTCAAGGCGAAGACACTCGCTTCCTGACCCTGAAGAAACTCCTCAATAACCACCTCATTTCCGGCATCGCCAAAAATACGATCTTCAAACAACTCCCTGATTGCCATCAGGGCATCCTCTTTCCCGGAAGCAATAAAAACTCCTTTTCCCGCACAAAGACCGCTTGCCTTGATCACCAATGGGTAGATGGTCTCAGGGGAGCCGATAAAGCTCTTGGCCGTATGAGCATCACGAAAAACATGGTAGCCAGCCGTAGGAATACCATGACGCTGCATAAACTCTTTTGAAAACACCTTGCTTGACTCAAGACGGGCTGCCGCCTGTACAGGACCAACAACAGGCTTCTGCGCGTCACGGAAAAGATCCACAATACCCAGTTCAAGCGGGGACTCAGAACCGACAACAGTCAGATCAATACCATTATCAACAGCAAACCGGAGCAGATCATCCAGAGCTGTTGCTTTCAAGGGCACATTACGAACCTTTCCCCCCATCAGGGCTGTTCCGCCGTTCCCTGGCGCTACAAAAACACCCTGCACACGTTCACTTTGTGCCACCGCCCAGCAAAGAGCATGTTCACGGGCACCACTTCCTATAATCAAAACATTCATAGCGTTCACTGTGGACACTGGCTGTATTTCATCATCTGGTTTATCTGACATGGTTTGTTAAATTGCACTTGTCCTTTTTAACAAACCGCATCGCTATATAAGTCACTCAACATACAATAAACAATAAAAAAAATAATTCGTGCAGACTCACGATCCTCGATTCTCAATTATTCTTGAGTACTATGCCACTCTCCCCGATAATTTCCCGTTATATCCTTCCCGTGGCGCTGAAGCTTCTCTATGCAAGCCTCAGAATATCGATAACCCCCGAACCATTGCAGTTTTCAGAGAAAGGAGCCCTCATTGCATTCTGGCATGGAAAAATGATCGCTGGCTGGCTTCTTGCCAAAACCCTCTGTTCCTCAAAGAAAATTACTGCCGTGGTCAGTCTTTCTGAAGATGGCCGAACTCTTGCCGACACCCTTGAGCGACTTGGTTTTTCACTGATCCGCGGCTCAAGCTCAAAGGGAGGCGATGATGTCAAACAAACCATGCAGGAAGCCCTTCAGAAAGGGGATATTGTCGTCCTTACACCAGACGGACCGCGAGGGCCGGTCAACCAGTTTAAATACGGCACCTTGCGGCTCGCGTCAGAGAACCACTACCCGATTTTTTTTGCCGAGATAAGCTATGCCAAAAAATGGAGGCTAAAAAGTTGGGACAGGTTTGAAATTCCCAAACCATTCAGCAAAACATCAGTCAAGTTCCATCTTCTTGATCTTCCTGTATTCAACAGCGATAAAGAGCTGCAATGCTATACAAAAAAACTTTCAGACCGTCTCAGTCATGCATAACCCGTTCTCCATTCTCCTCAGGCCAGTCGCGCTGCTCTATCGTTCCGTAGTGCAGTTTCGCAACACACTTTTTGACCGGAAGATTTTCAAATCATGGGAATCTCCTATTCCTGTTGTCTCAATTGGAAATCTTTCAGCTGGCGGCACGGGGAAAACTCCTCTCGTTGACTGGATTGTCAAGTACTATCTCTCGATCGGCTGCAAACCTGCGATTGTGTCGCGCGGTTACCTGAGGGAGTCAAAAGGCGTACAGCTTGTATCCGACGGTCAAAGGATTCTGCTCAGCAGCAAAGAGGCTGGCGACGAAACTGCGATGCTTGCCTGGAACAACCCTGATGCCATTGTCATTGTCGCAAAAAAAAGAGAGGATGCTGTAACTTATATTGTCAAACACTTTGCCCAAAGAACCCCCTCAGTAATCATCCTTGACGACGCATTCCAGCATCGCCAGATTGACCGTGCGCTCAATGTCGCCATCATCAATGCTGAAGAACCATTTCTCAAGGCAAAAATGCTGCCCGAAGGCCGCTTGAGAGAACCGCTGAAAAATCTCTCAAGAGCCGATCTGATCGTGCTGAACAAGATCACTGATCATGAAAAAGCTCACGCGATCATGAAAGAACTTGAAAATAACGGTAGACCAATTGTCAACGCCCGCCTTAAAATCGGAGAGCTGATCTGTTTTTCAGGCGAAACCAGCACTTCAGATGAACCATATTTTTCAAAAAAACTCAATGTCTTTGCCTTTGCAGGTATAGCCAATCCGGAAAGCTTTGTGGAAAGCCTCACAAAAGAGGGAATAAACGTTGCCGCGCACCGCTTTTTTCACGACCATGAGCCTTATAGTGTAAAAAAGCTGAGAGCTATACGCCGTAAAGCTGAAGAAAAAGGACTAAGCCTCATTACAACGGAAAAGGACTACTTCCGAATGCTCGGGCATCCCGAATTTATACGCATTCTTGCCACCATGCCCTGTTACTACCTGAAAATTGAAACTGACATCTTTGAAGGCAAGGAAATCATGCAATCCATGCTGAAAGCCGTTATTGGAAAATAACCAGCGCATACCTGACAGGGAACCATGATTCTCAGGGCAACCCCCAATGGGTTCTTCTTACTCCTTCACTATGTTGGAGATTGCCTTGAACCGCTCTCCCTCAGCCACACGCAAAAGCTCAAAAAGAGCCATTTCTGTACTGGTCAAAGAAGCACCTGCTTTTTCAATACAACGAATCCCGAGCAGCTTGTTTTCTTCAGTTCTCGATGAAACACAATCCGTCACAAGATGAACATTATAACCAAAATCGAGAAGCTCTACAGCGGTCTGATACACACAGACATGGGTTTCCATGCCTGCAACAAGAATATCATTACGGTTGAAGGAGCGAAGCTGCCTCATGAACTCAGGGGTTCCACAGCAACTGAATGAAATTTTTTCAACAGGAAGAGTGCCGGGCATCAGCTCCCCAAGAGAATCAACAGTGCGACCAAGGCCTTTCGGGTACTGTTCGGTCAAAAGAATCGGCACATCAAGAATCTTACACGCTCTGAGTAACTTTTTTATATTTCTTTCCAAAACCTCCGGCTGAAAAACTGACTGGGCAAGCCTGCCCTGCACATCAATAATCAAGAGAAGTGTTTCTTTGGGAGTAATCATAGCAGGAGCTTATTCAATGAAAAAAATCAGACCAGAAATACTTCGTTGTTATACAGAAGGGAAAAAAAGACAGTAACGCAAGTGCAAAAATAACTTTGATTCTTACCAGGAATGACGCAGGAAACCATTGACAGCAAGATAAAACTTCTCGGCGAGTTGCTCAGCCTACTCTGATCTGTGTTTTTTTTCAAAGGGAATACCTGCATCACGGGGAGCTGACGCCCTGCCGACAAACCCGGCAAGCACAACGAGTGTTATAAGGTAAGGCATTGACTGCACCAACTGCGAAGGAATCCAGCCTGTCTGGAACCAGATTTCCATCGATTCAGTAGTGGCAAACAACAAACTTGCAAGGGCAGCGCCAGCCGGAGTCCATTTGCCGATAATCATGGCGGCAAGGGCTATATATCCCCGGCCAGCCGACATATTATCGGTAAAGGTGTGTTGCTGAAAAACAAGAAATGCTCCGGCAAGAGCAGCAAGTGCGCCGGAGACAAGCACGCCGGAATAGCGCATGCGATCAACATTGATTCCTGCACTATCAGCAGTTGCAGCACTTTCCCCGGTTGCACGAAGCCTCAGTCCATAAGGTGTCCTGAAAAGAATCAGTTGACCAGCAACAACTGAAACAACCGCCGCTAGAAAAAGCGGATCCATAAACAGAGAGGGAACCTCAATACCAGCAATCCGCTCTGAATTCATCGAACTTCCGAAGAGAAGAGTAAGCCCAAAACGAGTTGCGCCCATAACAAGAATATTGATGGCAATACCAGCGACAATCTGGTCAGCCTTCAGAGTAACCGTCATAAAGGCAAAAAGTAACGCCACACCCAGGCCACAGAGAAGAGCCAGAAAAATTCCCATCAGAGCTGAGCCTGTCCGGTACTGGCCAAAAGCTGCACCGAATGCGCCGACAAGCATCATGCCTTCAAGAGCAAGATTGACCACTCCACCACGTTCAGAGAATGTTGCACCGACAGAGGTTAGAATGTATGGCACAGCAAGACGCGCAATTTGCAGAAGAATAACAAGCGGTTCAATCCCCATAATAAATAAGAATGAATATCCTTTCCGGTAGTTTTTCCATACGTTTTTTACTAAATTTCGGCTCTGTTAAAAAATAGTCAACTTCACCTGTTTTATCACCATCGACTCAAGTTTTTTTGGGTGAAACAAACATAATTACTCCTGAAAATCATGCCAAAATCTGAGATTAGCAACAAAACGGCTGCCAGTAAACAATACATTTACAGTTTTTCAGGCGGCTCTTCTGAAGGTGATGCGTCCATGAAAAACCTGCTTGGAGGAAAAGGCGCTAACCTTGCTGAAATGGCCAACATCGGATTACCGGTTCCTCCGGGATTCACCATTTCAACCGAAGTTTGTACGTACTATTACGACAATCAGAAAAACTACCCGAAAAATCTTTTCGATCGGGACATTCCCAATGCACTCAGCAAAATTGAAGCTGAATTAGGCAAAAAATTTGGCGACCCGGAAAACCCCCTTCTGGTCTCAGTGCGCTCAGGTGCAAGGGCCTCAATGCCCGGTATGATGGACACCATTCTAAACCTCGGATTGAATGCCGCCACCGTTGACGGCTTGGCAAGAAAATCAGGAAACCCCCGATTTGCGTGGGACTGCTATCGCCGCTTCGTGCAGATGTACGGTGACGTCGTGCTTGATCTCAAACCAACCGACAAAAAGCAGATTGACCCCTTCGAAAAAATTCTTGAAGCAAAAAAACATGAACTCGGTATAGAGCTCGACACAGAATTCACGGTCGAAGATCTCCAGGATATTGTTGGAAAATACAAAGCCGCCATTCTTGAAAAAACCGGCAGAACATTCCCTGAAGACCCGCACGAGCAGCTCATTGGAGCCATCGGCGCCGTTTTCAACAGTTGGAACAACGAACGAGCCATCGTGTACCGCAAACTGAATCATATCCCCGGCTACTGGGGAACCGCCTGCAACGTTCAGGCCATGGTTTTTGGCAACATGGGAGAAGATTGCGGAACGGGCGTCGCCTTCACCCGCGATGCAGCCACCGGCGAAAACATCTTCTACGGCGAGTTTCTTATGAATGCCCAGGGCGAAGACGTTGTGGCGGGCACAAGAACCCCATTGAAAATCGAACAGCTCAAGGCAGAAAACCCCGGCATTTACGACCAGCTCGAAGAGATCCGCTCCATTCTCGAACACCATTACCACGACATGATGGACATTGAGTTCACCATCGAGAACAACAAGCTCTTCATGCTCCAGTGCAGGGTTGGCAAACGAACCGGTATGGCTGCTGTGAAAATCGCCGTTGACATGTTCAATGAGAAGCTGATCGACGAAAAAGAGGCGCTCATGCGCATTGAACCCGAACAACTCAACCAGTTGCTCAGACCTGTCTTTGACATGAAAGAGAAACAGGCGGCTGTTGCCGGTGGAAGACTCCTTGCAACAGGACTGAATGCCGGTCCAGGAGCCGCAACCGGAAAAATCTACTTTAATGCTGTTGATGCCTACGAAGCTGGCAAGCGCGGCGAAGCGGTTATTCTTGTCCGTATCGAAACATCACCAGAAGATATCAAGGGCATGAACGCCTCTGAAGGTATTCTTACTGCACGTGGAGGCATGACCTCCCATGCCGCACTGGTTGCCCGTCAGATGGGCAAGGTATGCGTAGCAGGATGCGGAGCACTCAATATCGACTACCAGAGAGGTGAAATGCGCGTCGCTGGAAAAGATATCGTTCTTTTAGAAGGTGATTACATCTCCATCGACGGAAGCACCGGTGAAGTCATTGCCGGAAAAGTTCCGACAAAAAACTCTGAAATCATTGAAGTTCTGGTTGACAAAACCCTCAAACCGGAAGATGCAGAGACATGGCCTATCTACAAACAGCTCATGGAATGGGCCGACAAGTACCGTAAACTCAATATCCGCACCAACGCCGACCAGCCAGACCAGGCAGAAATTGCCATCACTTTCGGCGCCGAAGGTATCGGGCTCTGCCGTACAGAACACATGTTTTTCGGTGGCGAACGTATTGATGCCATGCGCGAAATGATTCTGGCCGACGATGTTGAAGGACGTAAAATAGCCCTTGACAAGCTTATTCCATACCAGCGTGAAGATTTCTATGGTCTCTTCAAAGCAATGGGCTCCCGCCCGGTCACCATCAGGCTTCTTGATCCTCCACTTCATGAGTTCCTGCCGCACACCGACAGCGAAATCAAAGTTCTCGCTGTAAAAATGGGGAGATCCTTTGAAGAGGTAAAGGGACGTATTAACGATCTGCACGAATTCAATCCTATGCTGGGCCTTCGTGGATGCAGGCTGGGCATCCTGCATCCTGAAATTACCGTCATGCAGGTACGGGCAATTATCGAAGCTGCCTGCAAACTGAAAAAAGAGGGTCTTGAGGTTGTCCCTGAAATAATGGTACCACTCATCAGCACGGTCAAGGAGCTTGAAATCACCAGTGAAATCATCCACAAAACCGCACGAAGCGTCATTGCTGAACAGGGAACAGGAGTAAAATACCTGGTGGGCACCATGATTGAGGTACCACGCGCCGCGATTACCTCCGACCAGATTGCCACCGCCGCCGATTTCTTCAGCTACGGCACCAATGACCTGACACAGATGGGGCTTGGCATGAGCCGCGACGACTCAGGACAGTTTCTGCCAGTCTACCAGCAGCAGGAGATCTTTGCACGTAATCCTTTTGAATCACTTGATATTGAGGGCGTGGGCAGGCTGATGAGCATTTCTGCCAAAGAGGGACGTGCCGTCAAACCAGAGCTTAAGCTGGGCATCTGCGGAGAACACGGTGGAGATCCTTCGACCGTCGAATTCTGCCACCAGTTAGGGTTGAACTATGTTTCATGCAGTCCTTACAGAGTGCCGATTGCCCGTCTTGCTGCGGCAAGAGCTGCACTGAAAGGCTGATCCGAAAGAAATTTTTACTCTCAATGAAAAAGGCGGCCCACCGGGTCGCCTTTTTCATTGAGGTGCTGTCTGAGTTACAATAAAGTTTACTTCTGTGCCTCTATTTTCTTGAAAAACATGCATCCACCTTCTGCGACAACATCCTTGCCAAAACAGGTGCCTGCAGCAGGATCGTTATCCTTTGGAGTATAGCTCTGACAATCCTGACACTGTTTGCCTTTTTCAGCTTGCTTCTGATAAATAATTTCCATATTGAATTTTTGCTTATCTGTTGAGTTATAATAATCAAGAAATAGTGTCCATCCTTTTTTTCATCAACCGGACGAATCCGCCAAATATAAAACAGAAACTTTTTTCGCAAAGTTTTTTTTCAAAAAAAGCAGCCGTTACCTTGCTGTTAAGCTAAGAATTATTATCAGAGAGGTACCATGCAAGAATATCAGGGCAAAAGCCACACCACCTGCTGACGGCGTCGAAGTAAAAGATTATAGAAACAACAACACATGGAATTTAGTCATATCAACATCAGGGGAGCCAGAGTACACAACCTCAAAAACATCTCTCTTGATATCCCGCGCAACAAATTTGTTGTCATTACCGGCCTGTCCGGTTCCGGAAAATCCAGCCTTGCCTTCGACACCATTTATGCCGAAGGACAGCGCCGCTTCATGGAAACACTCTCACCATACGCACGACAATATATCGGCAGCATTGAACGCCCTGATGTCGACTTTATTGAGGGGCTCTCACCGGTCATTTCCATCGACCAGAAAAGCACGAACCGCTCGCCCCGTTCAACGGTTGGCACCATTACCGAAATTCATGATTTTATCCGGCTGCTCTACGCCAAGGCTGGCAGACGCTACGACCCCGTCACCGGGGCTATGCTGCAGCAGCAAAGTGAAGAAAACATCTGCGAAGCTATTCTCTCACTGCCGCATGGTACAAAAGTCCAGATACTCTCTCCCCTTGTAACAGGACGCAAAGGCCATTACCGCGAACTTTTCGAACGTCTGTTACTTAAAGGATTTCTCCGGGTCCGTATTGACGGAAAATACCGGGAAATGGAAAAATCCATGCAGATTGAACGCTATAAAAGCCACTCCATTGAACTGGTTGTCGATCGACTGATAATCGCTCCAGATTGCGAAGAACGCCTGAAACAAGCCATCAGCCTCGCCATCGGCATGTCTGAGCATAAATCATCAGTTATCTGCGATCCACTTGAATGTGAACGGAAAGAGCTTACGTTCAGTACTCGCTATGCCTATTCAGACGGCTCCGTCCCGGTTGATACGCTGGCACCGAACCATTTCAGCTTCAACTCTCCTTATGGCGCATGCCCGGAGTGCAACGGCCTTGGAGAAATCATGCAGCTTTCAGGCGAACTGATGCTCCCCGATCTCTCGCTCTCTCTCAACGAAGGCGGCCTCGATCCCTTCGGAAGATCCGGGAAGCGGAATCTCTGGCAGGTCATCAGAGCAATCGCAAGAGAGTTTAACTTCACCCTTGATACTCCTGTCGGAGATATACCACAAGAGGCGATGAAAATTTTGCTGGAAGGTTCCGGCAGCCGCACCTTTAACGTCAGCTATACCTACTCCGGCCGCGACACACTTTACCCGCAACCCTTTCCTGGAGCTCTTCCTTACGTTGAGGAAATACGAAAAAATGCCAGCACTTCGAAAATACGGGAGTGGACAGAAAGCTTCATGATCCATCAGACCTGCCCTGCATGCAAGGGGGCAAGACTGCGCAAAGAGAGCCTGCTGGTGAAGATTGACGAGCAAAATATTGCCGAAGCAGAAGCGCTTCCCCTGCCGGAAGCACTCACCTTTTTTACAGCTCTGCCCGAAAAACTGACCGCAAAAGAGCGTCTTGTTGCCACACCAGTGCTGCATGAAATCGTCAAACGACTTGAGTTTCTTCTCAATGTAGGACTTGGCTACCTTTCCCTTGACAGGAGTTCACAAACACTTTCTGGCGGCGAAGCACAGCGCATCAGACTGGCCTCGCAGCTCGGCTCGCAACTCAGTGGTGTCCTCTATGTCCTTGACGAACCCAGTATAGGACTGCACCAGCGTGACAACCACAAACTTATTACATCGCTAAAGCGCCTCAGAGACCTCGGCAACACGGTACTGGTGGTCGAGCACGACAAAGACACGATGCTTGAAGCCGACGAAATTATCGATCTTGGGCCGGGAGCAGGAGAATATGGCGGAGAAATTGTTGCTCAGGGGGCGGCTGCATCTCTTGACCCCCATTCACTGACCGCAGAATACCTTTCCGGAACCCGTCAGGTTTCTTTCAAGGGAGAGGAAAACAAGAAAACTGACGAACAGCAATTCCTGCTGCTGACAGGGTGCAAGGGCAATAATCTCAAAAACATTGATATCACCATTCCACTTCGCTCGCTCGTCAGTATTACCGGCGTCAGCGGATCAGGCAAATCAACAATTATCAATGAAACTCTTTTCCCGATTCTTGCACGCCACTTCTACCGCTCCAAGCTGCTTACCTATCCTTATAAGAGCATCGAAGGAATAAAGCATATTGACAAGGTTGTCAACGTCGACCAGTCACCAATCGGCCGCACACCCCGCTCCAATCCGGCAACCTATACCGGAGCATTCACCTTTATCCGCGACTTTTTTACCCGCCTGCCTGAAGCGCAGATCCGGGGGTATAAAGCCGGAAGATTCAGCTTCAACGTCAAAGGAGGACGATGCGAGGTCTGCCAGGGATCAGGGACAAGAAAAATTGAGATGAACTTTCTGCCCGACGTCTACGTCCGATGCGAAAACTGCAAAGGAGAACGTTATAACCGCGAAACCCTGCTGGTCAAGTACCGGGGAAAATCCATTGCGGATGTGCTTGAAATGACCATCTCCGAAGCTGCGGAATTCTTTGTCGACTTTCCCCGCATCCTTCGCATTCTCAACACCATGCAAAATGTTGGACTCGGCTACCTCAAGCTCGGCCAGCCATCCCCGATGCTTTCGGGTGGCGAAGCACAGCGCATCAAGCTTTCTGCAGAACTGGCTAAAATACAGACTGGCAACACCCTTTACATTCTTGACGAACCAACCACCGGTCTCCACTTCCAGGATATCCAGCACCTGCTTGAAGTACTCCGAAAACTTGTTGATAAAGGCAACAGCGTTATCATCATCGAACACAACCTTGATATTATAAAAAACAGTGACTGGATTATTGATATTGGACCTGAAGGAGGGTACGAAGGAGGAGAGGTTATTGCGGAAGGAACACCTGAACAGGTCGCACTGATGGAGCATTCTTATACGGGGAAGTTTTTAAAAAAGGAGATGGGGATCGTATAACCCAAGCTTGCGCCCTACCAACATGCCGCCCGTCCTGGGCTGAAGAAAAAATAGTCTCATAGGGACGACATATTGGTAGCCTCACAGGAACTCCTCATAATAATCAAGATCCTTATGGAATGTCTCTTCGAGGGCGCTGAGCGATAGAAAAGCGGCTGCCATGCAGAGACCGCCAACCAGCAGTGCCCCTGATTCCATACCAAACATCCCCCGAAAAAACTGGAACAGCATAGTAATCGGCACGACCATGCCTCGAACCAGATTAGGCACCGTGGTTGCAACAGTGGCGCGCAGGTTGGTGCCGAACTGTTCAGCCGCAACGGTGACAAAAATAGCCCAGTATCCAGCGGCAAAACCAAGAAGAGCGCAGACCACATAAAAGAATTGCGGACTCTGATGCCCCTGCAGAAAATAGAACGCAACCGCTCCAACAGTAAGCAGCATAAAGAGCAGAATAACCTTTTTGCGGCTTTTCAAAAGCTGGCTCAACAGGCCGCTTGAAAGATCGCCAAACACCAGCCCGAGATAGCAGTACATCACCGCATTACCAGCAGAAACCGGCCCGACAATGCCAAGCTCCACACCAAATTCAGGCGAAAAGGTGATCAGCACACCAACCACAAACCAGATCGGCACCCCAATCATGATTGAGTTGATGTAACGGAAAAAACGGTTACGGTCCGTGAACAGCGCAAAAATGTTTCCCCGGCTGACCCCGGTTTTTTCATCCATAGCCTGAAACATTCCCGACTCAGCAACCTTTACCCGCGCAAGAAGCAACAAAAGTCCAAGTCCTCCTCCAATAAAAAAGGCGTTATGCCACTCATAGGTGTTGGCCACAACATTGGCAAGAATCGCTCCAGAAACACCGATAGAGGCAACAAGCATCGTGCCGTAACCGCGTATCTTAGTATGCAGCACCTCTGACACCAGGGTTATCCCCGCCCCAAGTTCGCCGGCAAGACCAACACCTGCAATAAATCGCAATGCCGCATAAGCCGGAAGCGAAGAGACAAAGCCATTGGCAATATTAGCAAGAGAATAGAGCAAAATTGAGGCAAACATGATTTTCAGGCGCCCCTTTTTGTCACCAAGCCAACCCCAGAGAATGCCGCCCGCCAGCATTCCGATCATCTGCATATTCAGCAGATAGACCCCGTAATCGATCAACTCCTTCCCGGAAAGCCCGAACGATTTCAGACTCGGCACCCTGACAATGCTGAACAAAACCAGATCATAGATATCAACAAAATAACCCAGGGCCGCCACAATCACAGGCAAGCTAAAAATATCGCGCACTGATGCATACTCCCGCTTCACAAAAAAACTCCTTGGCCGTTTGACTCGGTGATGAAAAATTCAGTACTTTCTTGCCTCTTAAGTTTTATTCAAGACATCACAGCCGAAGAAAATGCTTTTCAACAGCCGACCCCTCTTGATTGGGTATATCAACATAAAGAGGCTGGGCGGCCCCAATCGGCACAAGTAAATCAGGAAATATGCTGACTTCAACCCCCTGCATAATACTCTCAAAAAAAACAACAAGCCTGGTCTCTCGAGCTTGTTTTACCACAACTCCTTCAAAATCCTTAAACGGACCAGCCAAAACCCTGACCTTTTGACCCGCAGGAAGAGAGGATACCGTCCGGTTAACTGCATCGGGCTCCCTGACCAGTTTTTTGAGCCAGTCAATATCTTTTTCGCTGATAACAGAAGGCTTTCTGCCAATCCCGACAAACTTCACTACACCATCCGTGTCGAGTACCTTGATATTCTCCTTGTGTATATCAAGGTTGACAAATAAATATCCTCTAAACAAAGGTTCAGAGATTTTTTTCTTTCTGTCACTCCATTGCCTCCATGTTTCAAGCAGCGGAAGAAAACTTACAACTTTCTGTTCAAGCAACAGTTGGTGCACTTTTTTTTCATACCGCGAACGAACATAAACAGCATACCATCGTAAACTCTCAATGTCATCCATTCAAGCTTATTATTGATTGCCAGACAAACAGGAAAAGCAGCATCATTACTCCGTGCCCGCCATTATTTAAAAATAAAGGTAACAACTCCTCATTATTTTTCAAATTGCCACCGGCCCCAATAAAAGAGCCATCCAATCATCTCACGAAACGCTTTTTCCGACTGCGCAAGCGCATCAGCACTCGGCAAAAAACGCAATACTGTCAACCCGGAGTTATTTTCCACCTGATAATCCACCCGAAACGGCACAACGTCAAAACCTGCCTGTTCAAATAACAGAACAGCCCGGCGGGCATGGTACGCACTGGTGACAAGAATAATTTTTTTCTTACCCTTGCCAACACCCAGCAACTTCCCCGCAGCAAGTGCTTCATCAGCAGTATTGCCAACCTTTGCAGTTAAACGAATCACTCTCTGCGAAATCCCGAGCAGCACAGCCCTCCTTTCCAGCAACTCACCCTCAGGTACCGTACCCTGTTGCCATGGTAACTGGCCTCTGGTAAACACAATCACAGGTGCTTTTCCTGCCTTGATAAGATCGATACCAGCATCAAAACGATCAACAGCGTCATTCCATTCACCAAGCGGAGCGCCATCAACCTGACGAATCATTCCGCTCAATACCACAATGGCATCAGCATTTTCTACCGCACTCACTGGAATGCGTACGCTACCACCCTCAACAAACCGCATCAAACCATCAGAGACCACAGGCATACTGAAGGCCCATAGCAGAAAAGCCGCATACCACAACAACAACTTTTTGCGCAAAACCAGACCAGCAAGCATACACAACAGAGTAAACCCCAGCGGAAGAACCAGAATCGGAAGAATTTTATTGACAAGAAGCATAATTTCATCCATGGATAACGTTTTGTTGATCAAGATCATGGTCGCCGCAAAAACGGTCAATGAGGCGAAGAAATTGAGCGCCGTAGCGTTCGAGCTTTACTTCTCCGACTCCTGAAACAGTCAACATGGTTTCGGCGGTACGAGGATAGAGTGCTGCCATGTCATGAAGCGTGCGGTCTGAGAAGACAATGTAGGGAGGAATCCCCTGCTCATCGGCGATCTGCTTGCGGAGTGTTCTGAGGAGCTCGAAAAGCTCCTGATTGTATGGCGCTTCTGAAGAAACGGGCTTTACCAATGACGCTTTTGTTTTTTTCTTTTCCAGCACCTGGACAATTTCAATACGATCCTCGCCCTTCAGGAGCTGAATCGCCTTTGGGAGGAGAAACAGAGTTGGATAGAGCCCTTCTGATTTCTCGATGACTTTTTGTGCAAGAAGTTCATCAATAAGCTGTCGCCAATATTTTTTTTCGTGCTCTTTCCCCACTCCGTATGTTTTGAGGCGATCGTGCCCAAAGTCACGTATCTTTTTGTTGGCGCTTCCGGTGACAATATCCACAATATGCATTGCGCCAAACCGTTCTTCTGTGCGCACTATTGCGGAGAGCAGCATTTGCGCTTCACGAGTGCAGTCAACTACTTCGCGTGTACCAAGACAGATGTCACAGGAGTTGCAGTTATCGTGCGGATAGCTCTCTCCGAAATAGTCGAGCAGCGTTCTGCGTCGGCAGACTGAGTTGCTGGCGAAGCCGATCACCTTCGTCAGGGCTCCGAGCGCTCTGGCTCGTTCAGTTTCGTCCAGCATCGAATCGATAAAGAAGCGCACTTTGGGAATATCTCCCTGCGCAAACAGAAGAGTGCAGTGCGCGGGTTCGCCGTCACGTCCTGCCCTGCCGGTTTCCTGGTAGTAGTTCTCGATGCTTTTCGGCAGATCGGCATGAATAACAAACCTGATATTTGATTTGTCGATGCCCATGCCAAAAGCTATGGTGGCGACGATGACATCTACTTCATCGCGTATGAAAGCTTCCTGGTTGTGTTTTCGATCAGTATCGCTGAGACCTGCGTGATAAGGGAGGGCGCGAAACCCTTTAGTCTGCAGCATGGCCGCAGTATCGTTCACGCTTTTGCGGCTGGTACGGTAGATGATGCCCGCTTTGCCAGAATTGTTTTTAAGCAGGGCGACAAGCTGGGCTTCCGGATTGTCCTTGAAACGGACGTCATAGAAAAGATTCGGACGATCGAATGATGCCCTGACAACAAGAGGAGCACGCAGCGCAAGTTTTTCAAGAATATCCTGCTGTACCCTGTGCGTTGCCGTTGCTGTAAAGGCTGCAACCGGAAGGTCTGGAAAGAGCGTGACGAGTGCGGAGAGTGAGAGGTAATCCGGGCGAAAGTCGTGCCCCCATTCTGAGATGCAGTGCGCTTCATCAATCACCGCCATACTGATCTTCACTCTGCCGATCACCTCCCGGAAGTGGTCAAGAGTAAAGCGCTCGGGGGCAACATAAAGCAAGTCGAGTGAATTGGTGAGCAAATCGCGCATCACTTCATCGCGCTCGTCAGGCAAAAGTGAGCTGTTGAGAAAGGCTGCACGTATGCCGTTCGCAAGTGCTCCATCGACCTGGTCTTTCATGAGGGCAATGAGCGGACTGATCACCATACAGGTGCCAGGCAGCATGACTGCCGGGAGTTGATAGCAAAGTGATTTGCCGCCTCCGGTTGGCATAACGGCGAAAACATCTTTTTTGGAGAGAATAGCCCGGACAATCCGTTCCTGGTTTGGCCGGAATTCACGGAAGCCGAAAACCTTGCGGAGAGTGTCGAAAAGAGCAGTCTCTGACATTACATTAAAAATCTTGTCCGCTGATTTCACGAATTTTCTGTATCATCAATTGTAATCCAGACAGCTTTATTAATTAAACGAAAAGTACACCATGGAAAAATGGGTCTGTGTACCATGCGGCTATGTCTATGATCCTGAGGTTGGCGATCCTGACGGTGGCATCGCACCGGGAACTCCTTTCGAAAACATCCCTGATGATTGGGTCTGCCCGGTCTGCGGAGTGGACAAGTCATCGTTTGAACAAGAGTAATCGACGCAGCAAATAAAGTGCGGTGCGCGCCCTGTGCCATCAGGGCGCACCGGTACTTCCATTCCCTGGTGTCGTTTCAGAAGGAGTCCCTTGACTCTTTTTTTCTGGAACAGCGCCATCACGTTGAGTGACACTTTTGGCGGTGGTGTCTGCGGTAATTGCCTGATCAAGCAGAAACTGCGGCACCCCGATCACCACCGAATCAACTGCAGTGGTATCAGGTGTTACGGTTATCACCTCTTTATAGTCCGGAACAACGATGCCGCGCCTCCGCATAATGGCATAAATCAGACTTGAGCGATTGCGAACATAGCGTGAAGAGCCTGTGGGAGAGAACACAATTGGATTGGGAAGTACGGCTGCAAGTCTTGATGCCTCTCTTGCCGAAAGTTTTGCAGGACTGACACCGTAGTAGTGGCGGGCAGCCTCTCCTATACCGAAAATACCGTCACCCCATTCGGCAATATTCACATAGAGCTCAAGAATCCTGCGCTTCGAAAGTGTTTTTTCAAGTCTCCAGGTAAGAATCGCCTCCTTTATTTTGCGCACCGGATTTTTGGAGGGCGAGAGGTAAAGGTTTTTGGCAAGCTGCTGGCTGATGGTACTGCCGCCCATCTTGAATTTCTTGGCAAGAATGTTTTTTTCCAATGCTCGCTCAATCGCCTGATAATCAAAACCCTCATGCTGCCAGAACTTGTCGTCCTCGCCTATCAGAACCGCCTTGATAAGGTTCTGTGAAACCTTGCGTAACGGCACCCATTTCTGTTCAATTGTTTTATCGCTGAACCCATCTCGTTTCCACTCAGCCTCACGGTACTCCATAAACGCTGTTTTGGAAGGATTTTCGTCCACCAACTGTTCAACATTGGGATAAAAAAAGTAGCGACCGACATCAACCGCAAAAAGCAGCAACAGAATGAAAAAAATAATTCTGACAAGCTTCATACTTTTGGAATGGCGACCTTGAAATGCGAGCAAAAAAAATACCGAAATGGAAAGGAAAAGCTGACTGCTAAAAAAAGTGCCCTCGGGCAGACTCGAACCGCCGACCTACAGTTTAGGAAACTGTTGCTCTATCCACTGAGCTACAAGGGCATAAGAAAAAAAAGCTTTGAAAACTGATTGCTTAATGTACTGAAAAGAAAACATTTTTCAGAATGCAAGAGAAGCTTGAGCAGTAATTACAGAAAAGTCAGGATCAGATCTCTTCCCAAGAAACTCCTTTTAACATGACACTTCAACCAGTGATACCAAAAGAAAAAGAGGGAGGGTGGCTTTGTTTTTCGCTACCAACATGCCGCCCCGCCGGGGCTTTAAAACAATGAGCATTTTCTTCGATTTGCTGAATTGCTTTTTTAAGCAGTAAAATTTACTTAAATTCAGTACTTTCATTTCACTAAGAATTTTGGCTTTTTGCCTTGTATAGCAAAATTATTTCATCTCTTCTCACGCTAAATAAAAGGAGTCCCGCATGAAAAAAATGGTGGCAATTGTTTCATTTCTCATTTCGATGCCTGGAATCGCGCAAGGTGTAGAATTCCAGACTCCGGGAGCGATGGGTATGGGTGGCGCAGGTGTCGCCCGAAACAACGGCTCATTGACTTCATACTGGAACCCCGCAGCCGGAGCGTTCAGTAAATCCTCTTTCGCCTTGAATGCCGGTGTTGGTGTTGGTATTAGAGGCAGTGATGGATTGGCAGAAAATATTGATCACCTTTCAAATATTGATTTTGATAACGTAAAAAACTTCAATACAACAACAGCCGGTGTTAATGAAGTGGGTGACGTTGTAAAAACACTCTCTATTTTTAATGACATCAATACACGGAAAGGTAATATTGCAATAAATGTTATCGCTCCGGTCAGCATTTCCATCAAAAACATCTCATTTGGCATTTATGGCGGACTAGAAGGCTATGTGATGCCAGTAGCTGACATGACCAATATTCTGCCAAACACACAAGTTGCCGGTGCTGCCCTCACTGTTGCAGGGTTGGCTCATGCGGCTGGAACAGGAAATACAGCATCAGGATACTTTTCAGCGACACAATTGACAAAATTAACTGAGGCAATCGCAGCTAAAGATGCTACTGTCAATGCCGCACAATTGGCAAATGCTATTGATACTCAGTTGAATGGCAGTGGTATTGATCCGGCGACTGCGCTGTCGACCATAACTGATAAAACCCTTCCCATCCTGAATGCTTCCGGCACCAACACGCTGAACAAAAATACTACCAGCGTTATGACGAAAGCTTTCCAGTATATCGAAATACCTGTATCATACGGTCACCCGTTTGATATTGGCAAAAAAGGTAAGCTGGGACTGGGTATTACAGGCAAGGTGATTACCGGCACAGTGTATCAGAATGAGGTGTTACTGGTCAACAGACCCAATAATGTTAATGCAAAAGACATTATCAACGATATCACCGATAACAAAAAAAGCTCCTCGTCAATTGGTATTGACATTGGCGCCCTGTACAAATATGAGAACTGGCTCAACATCGGTCTTGTGGCTAAAAACATTAACTCACCAAAGTTTGATGGCCCAATCTATCATGATACTGTAAAAGCAACGTCTGTTCAAAGCAGCGCTGTTGAGCTGAAACCACAGGTTCGTACCGGTGTTGCGATTGAACCTGTCGGGTGGGTTTCATTGGCAGCCGATCTGGATTTAACGGAAAATGAAACAGTTTCTCCTGGTTCTCTTGTAGGGAGTTCAATCAAAAGCAGGAATTTTGGCGGGGGAGCTGAGTTTAAACCGGCATCTTGGCTAAAATTACGTGGTGGCGCCTACAAAAACCTTGCCGGTTCCAACGGTAATGTGTTAACAGCCGGATTCAAACTTTTTCTGCTGGATGTTGATGGCGCTTTTGCTACAAATACGTTTACGATTGATGGCCACGAGCTTCCTAAAGAGGTAAAGGTAAATGCAGCAATGAGTTTTTCTTTCTGATCTCACAGGACTCGCTTGTCGAGAAAAGGCTCTTGTCATCAACATTGGCAGGAGCCTGTTTATTTTCTCCCGAACATCTTGTCAAGCTGGTCAAGAGAAAGCTTGATAATGACCGGCCTGCCGTGCGGGCATGAGTAGGGCTCACGAGTAGCAAAGAGGTTGTCGATGAGTGAGCGCATCTCTTCAAGAGAGAGTTTCTGGCCTGCCATGATGGCGTTACGGCAGGAATAGGACTTGGCAAGATTATCACGCCTGTCGAGCTTGAGTTTTGAGACGTTTTCCTGATATTCAGTAATCATATCCTGCAAAATCGTCGCCTCCGTACCCGACTTGACATCCTGGGGAACTCCTTCAATCATGACTGTCCTGTTGCCAAACAGCCTCAGATTAAAACCAAGCCGGTAGAGATCTTCACGGATTTCCTCAAACAATTCGTACTCCCAAGGGCGAAACTCGACTTTCTGCGGAAAGAGCAGTTGCTGGGAGTTTGGAACATTCTGCTGCATCACATCAACGGCACGTTCGTACAACACGCGTTCATGCGCCACATGCTGATCAATAATCATCAGTCCTGTCTTGATCTGGCATATCAGGTACTTGTTATGTAACTGCCAGATTTTTGGTTCGGCATCTTTCGGGTTTGGAACAACATCATTGTCATAGATTGGAGCAAGCAGAACTGACGCAAGCGGCTCATCACCTTCCTGCAGCTCTCGCTCTGGCTGAGACGGAAAGATGTCGGGCTGATGCCAGGGAGATACCCGTGAAGCAGCAGGTTCATGAAACGCTCCTTCACGATAATTTCGGTAAAGGTCATTCGTCGTAGTGGCACGATGGGGAATATCCGGGAAAGAAAATTTTCTGGGCACCGAAGGCTCGTTTTCCGGGGCTGCCAGGTCTGGAGAGAAATCGTGCAACTGTATGCTCCGCTTGATAACCGGATAGAACATGTTACGCACATTGCGCTCGTCGTCAAATCTGACCTCAAGTTTTGCAGGATGCACGTTCACATCAATACGGGAAGGATCAATACCAAGAAAAAGCAGCACGAAAGGAGCCTGACGGTCAACAAGCAAATCGCCGTAGGCCTGCTGAACTGCCTGTGAGAGCATCCTGTTCTGGACAAGGCGCCGATTGATAAAAAAATACTGATCGAGTTTCTTGCGTTTCTGCATGGCTGGTTTGCCGAGAAAACCCCGGATAGAGAGGTAATCATTTTCTTCGGAAAGCTCAATCATACTGGCGGCAAAATCATCGCCATAAAAGACATTGAGTCGTTCCAGAATATCCGGACTTTTGACATGAAAAAGCTCATCATCATCACTGTACATTCGCCACTCGATTTCCGGGTATGCCAGCACGAAAGACTTGACAATCTCAAAAATATGATGATACTCAGTAGCGTTTGACTTAAGAAACTTCCGCCGCGCGGGGACATTGTAGAAAAGGTTCCTGACGCTGATGGTTGTACCCTGTTCTCCCTGAACCCCTGACTCTTCGGCCAGAACTCCTCCTTCGTAGCGAAACCTTAACCCAAGCGTCTCTGCTGCCGTACGGGTTTTCAGTTCGAAATGAGAGACCGAAGAGATACTTGCCAGCGCTTCTCCCCTGAACCCGAGACTGTGCAGTGAATCCAGATCTTCGACCCCTGTAATTTTGCTGGTTGCAAATCGTTCGACACACAAAAGGGCATCTTCCCGCACCATCCCTGCGCCATTATCCATAATGCGGATAAGCTCCTTTCCGGCATCCTTTATAGCAACGGTTATTCTGCTGGCACCGGCATCAATGGAGTTTTCAAGAAGCTCCTTAACCACCGATGCCGGGCGCTGAACAACTTCCCCCGCAGAAATTTTATTCGCAACTATATCAGGTAATCTTGCTATGCTTGCCATAGGCTAACAGGAGAACAATACTCTTTTCGTAAAAGGCTACAATTTTTTATCTGTCCATTAATTTATCGATAAAACAGCCTTTCTTTTATACCAATTCAGAAAATCCCTTCTTTTCTGTAAATAAATTTCTACCAATTTTCCATTCCTGCGGCATTGAAGAAAATGCTCATTGGAATATGCTCTTTGTTTTCAACCCCCAGAAGGGGCGGGGCAGCTCTCCTTACACGGTAATCATGCTCAAGCCTGTCGCAGGCACTGCCAGAATTCACGAAGGGCGGCTTCGGTGAAGCGGAGCTTGTTCTGTTGACGATCTCCCTGTAGAACAAGCCTTCGGGAAAGCACATCGGCAGAGTTTTTTTGGGCAATCGCCAGACACAAAGTACCAACAGGTTTTTCCGGTGATCCTCCAGAGGGCCCGGCAATACCGGTTGTCGCAACCGCAAAATCGGCGCCGCTTTTTTCAAGGCATCCGGTTGCCAAAGCCAGGGCGACCTCTTCGCTCACCGCCCCGAACTTTTTGATGGTCTCTTCCGGCACTCCGAGAGTGTTGTGTTTTGCCTGGTTGCTGTACACCACAAACCCCTGGAGAAAGTAGAATGATGAGCCGGGCACATCGGTCAACCGGCTGGCAAGAAGGCCTCCGGTACAGGATTCAGCAACAGCAACAGTCACTCCTCTGCAAGAAAGCATCGCAGCAATTGTCTCTTCAAGAGTCACCTCGCTGGTCGCATAGACAAACTTTTCAGCCGTCCGGACAATGGCTTCAACAACGCTACGATTATCACGATCAACCACATCCCTGTCACGCCCGATGGTACTGATCATAAGGTTGACGCCTGCAGCATGGGGAAGATAGGCCAGAGTCGTTCCCTCAGGAAGGCGATCCTCAACATCAACAATCATCTCTGCAAGCCTCGATTCACCGATACCAATTGTTTTAACTGGTGTATGACGGATGACTGTCTCTGAAAGTGCGGCGAAAGAGGGAACAACCGTGAGTTCCATCATGGCCTGCATTTCGGATGGCACACCAGGCATCAACACCAGGTAGTGGTTCTGAAACTGCTCTCCGCAGGAAATAATCATCCCGGCAGCACTTCCCCGTGTATTCGGAATAACCTGAGAGCCCTCTATCACCATAGCCTGTTCCCGGAGTGATGGCGACATCTCCATGCCATATTTTTTTATCCGAACCGCAAGATTCTGGTATGCCTCCTGATTGAGCTCCGTCCCTCTTCCGAGAAGCTGTTGGACTGCTTTTTTTGTCCGGTCATCTCTGGTTGGCCCGAGACCTCCGGTGACAAGAACAATGTCGGCCCGCTGAAGCGATTCAGCAAACACTGAAACGATCTCATCTTCACGGTCAGAGCAGGCAACAACTCTTCCAACTGGCACTCCTATGCCAGCAAGAGCAGCAGAGATAAAAGCTGCATTAGTATTTACCCGCTGCCCTTTAAGCAGTTCGTCGCCGACCGAAACAATTTCTGCACGCATAAGCCTATTTTCCTCAAACCAGATAACTTGCAATACGAAGAATATCGGCAAAAACACCGCCTGCTGTGACCTCCGCGCCTGCGCCGGGGCCCCGAACCACAAGAGGAGTTACCCTGTAGCGCTCTGTCGTAAAAACCACCATATTTTCAGATCCGCTGAGGCCAGCAATCGGGCTGGCGAGCGGTACCCGTTTTACCCCGATGGTTGCCTTTCCTTCCCTGATCTCACCGGCATAAGCAATAGTCATCCCTTCAGACGCCGCCTTTTCTGCGACATCGCTGTACCATGCGTCAACACTCGACAGTCGATCAAGAAACTCAGGAACAGTCATCTCATCTCGATACTTCGGGGGCACCAGACTCTCGCAAACGACATCGTCGTACTCCAGTGTAAAGCCGAGTTCACGGCCAAGAATCAGAAACTTCCGGGCAAAATCAGCCCCTGAAAGATCATCACGCGGATCGGGTTCAGTGTACCCTGCCTTCTGGGCACGACGAACAATTTCGCTGAACTTGCCGCCTTTGCGCAGTTCATTGAATATAAAGCTCAAGGTACCGGAAAGAACGCCCTCAATAGAAAGAATCTTGTCACCGCTGTTCTTGAGATCATGCAGTGTATTGATGATGGGCAGTCCCGCACCTACATTGGTTTCATAGAGAAAACGGGCATTACTTTTCCGTTGGGCATCCCTTATCCTTCTGTAGAGCGGCCAGGGACCTGCCATACCAAGCTTGTTTGCCGTCACCACAGAAATATTGGCAAGCAGCAGATCGGGATATATTTCTGCAACCTTTGCGCTGGCTGTACAGTCCACAAAAATGGTGTTGTGCAGGTTTCTCACCCTGATGAGCTGAAGGTAGCCTTCAATTCCATGGTGTTCAACTCTCGGCAGAAGAAGTTCCTGCCAGTTCTCGAGATTAATACCGTGATCATCCAGTGCAATCTTGCTCGTGTTGGCCATCCCGCAGACCACCACGTCAAGATCGTTATCCTGCTGCAGATTGAGACGATGGGCACTGATCTGGCTGATCAGGCTTTTGGCAATCGTGCCGGTGCCTGCAATAAATAGATGCACCTTGCGCTGTGACAGGAAAAATGATTCATGAATGCAATTCAGAGCTTTATCTTCATCATGGCTCTCTATCACAAGAGAGATATTCATTTCATTGGCACCCTGGGCAACGGCAATGACATTGATGCCATTTTTACCAAGCGTTTCAAACAACTGGGCTGAGACGCCAGGGTGACCCGACATATTATTGCCGACCACAGCGATCATGGCCAGGTTTCGGCGAATGAGGAGATGGTCTATCTGACGTGACCCGATCTCTCCGATGAATTCCTCCTCCAGTATTTTTTTTGCTTTTGCAGCCTGCGCAGGGTTGATAGCAAGAGTAATTGACTGTTCAGATGAGGCCTGTGATATGAAGATGATGTTAATCCGGTGCCGGGCAAGGCAACTGAAGAGGCGCGATGCAATACCAGGAACTCCCACCATACCGCTCCCGGACATGTTCAGGAGTACAATATTATTGATGGAAGAAAGGCCTGTTACCGGCAGGGGACAACTGAGTTCCAGAGGAGTGGCTCTTTCTATGCGCGTGCCTTTCGCCGCAGGGTTGAACGAATTTTTGATCAACAAGGGAATGCCTGCTTTCATGGCAGGCTGAACGGCAAGCGGATGCAGCACTCTGGCTCCGGCATGAGAGAGCTCCATCGCTTCTGCATAACTGATATAGGGTAATATCCGCGCATCGCGAACCCGTTTGGGGTCAGCGCTGAAAAAGCCGTCAACATCACTCCAGATCCAGATTTCCGAAGCTCCAAGCGCTACGCCGAGAATCGATGCCGTATAATCGGAGCCTCCACGTCCAAGCGTCGTTACCGTTCCATCCGGTGCCGCCGCAATAAATCCGGTCACCACCGGCACTCCTTCAAAGGAGGCAAGGCGTTTTTTGATCTGGAGTTCGGATGCGTGCATGTCAACCCTGGCATCGGCATAATTGGCATCGGTAACAATCAGTTCGCAGGCATCAAGAGAGAATGATGCCATCCCCCGCTCCTGCAAATATGAACTGACAATGCTGGAGGAAAGACGTTCGCCGAAACTCATGACAAGCGCAAGACTTTTTTCGGAAAGCTCTCTGAGTAAAAAAACGCCCTGCACAATATTATTGAGGTCAGAAAGATCGGCGCGTATCGCAACGCTGACTTCATCAAGACGCTTGCCGGAAAAAAGCTCGCCGGCTATCGAGAGATGCAGGTGATCAAGTTCATCAAGGGTAGTTCTGTAACTGCTCTCTCCACTGCAGGCTTTTGTAGCTGAGTCAAGCAACAGATCGGTAACGCGGTGAATGGCCGAAACAACAACAATAATCTTGTCTTTTTGTAATGCACCGGCAAGAATATCGGCGACTTTTTTAATCCGCCCGGCCGTTCCCAGAGAAGTACCTCCAAACTTGTATATCTTCATGCTCACGCCCATGCATTACTTGAAAGATGAAAAAAGACTGTGCAATGAGTTTTCAGTCTGCAATATAATTCATTTCCTGAATGAGTTGCATAACAGTAACTCCTGTTGCGGCATTGAGTGTACAAAAAAAAGCGCCCTTGCAGGCGCTTTACTTGAAAAGGAACATCAACAGCGATATCAGCTTGTCAATGCATCGGCGCCTGAAACGATTTCACTGAGTTCCGTAGTGATAGCAGCCTGCCTTGCACGGTTATAACTGATGTTGAGTGTGCGCAAGAGCTCCTTGGCATTTTCAGTTGCCGAATCCATCGCCGACATGCGGGCCGCCTGCTCTGCAGCATTCGATTCGAGCATCATTCTCCATATCTGGGTATTAAGATGCTTTGGCACCAGCACGTCTATAATCGCCGAAGGGGATGGCTCGTAAATATAATCACTGCTGCTCTCCTTGCCGGAAGTTTCAGGAGCAATAGGGAGAATCACTTCATCTCTAAGATGCGGGGCAAGCACTGACTTGAATTCATTGTAAACAACCACCACTTTGTCAACCTCCCCGCGCAGATACATGCCCGAGGCGGTATCGGCAATCTCTTTGGCCGTACTGAAATCAAGGTGCTGGAAAACAGCGGAGTAGCCCTTGACGATCTTGTATTCTCTTTTCCTGAAAAAATCAAACCCTCGGGAACCGGCACAGATCAGGCTGACTCCGCCCTTGCTGTGAAGAGTCGCATAATCCTCATGAATGATTTTATGCGCAAGCTTTATAGCATTGGTATTAAACGCACCGCACAAACCTCTGTCGGCAGTGACCAGAATCACAAGAACCTTGTTAACCTCTGAACGACCTGAAAGCAGGGGGTTGACTGAAGTATCTACCTTTACAGAGAGTGAACCAAGCATATCCTTCAGCTTCGCAGCATAGGGACGAGCCATGACTGCACGTTCCTGAGCCCTTCTCAGCTTTGCAGCGGCCACCATTTTCATTGCTTTGGTGACCTGCTGTGTAGACTTTACCCCTTTGATTCGTACACGTATATCCTTTAATGTAGGCATGTATTACGGGACTGTTAATAAATTGCTTGAAAACTTGTCTCCTCTCTCTTACGCCTTGTTCTTTTCCTTGAAGGAAGCCACAAACTTAAGGGCTATCTCCTTGAGTGTGTTGGCAGCATCAGCCTCCAGAGTACCGCTCTCTGCAATTTTTTTGAGGAGATCATTGTGCTTGATTTCAAGCATGGAGAGGAACTCCTCCTCAAACTTGCGAATAAAGCGCAAATCAACCGTGTCGAGCAACCCCTGGGTCCCAAGAAAAATAATGGCGACCTGTTTTTCAACGGGCATTGGAATATACTGGCCCTGTTTCAGAATTTCAACCAGTCTAGCACCTCTGTCAAGCTGCGCTTTTGTAGTTTTATCCAGATCAGAACCAAATTTCGAGAAGGCCTCAAGTTCACGGAACTGTGCGAGATCAAGACGCAAGGTACCTGCAACTTTTTTCATGGCCTTGATCTGTGCAGCGCCACCGACGCGCGAAACCGAAATACCGACGTTGATAGCCGGCCTCTGACCTGAGTTGAAGAGGTTCGATTCAAGAAAGATCTGACCATCGGTGATGGAAATAACGTTGGTCGGGATATATGCCGAAACGTCACCGGCCTGGGTTTCAATAACCGGCAGCGCGGTAAGGCTTCCTCCTCCCTTCACCATTGATTTGAGAGCCTCAGGAAGATCGTTCATTTTCCGGGCAACCTCAATATCATCGGTTATTTTCGCTGCTCTTTCAAGCAGACGGGAGTGCAAGTAAAAAACATCTCCAGGGTATGCTTCACGTCCTGGCGGACGGCGAAGAAGCAGTGAAACCTGACGATAGGCAACAGCCTGTTTGGAAAGATCATCATAAACAACAAGAGCGTGACGACCGGTATCGCGGAAAAATTCGCCAAGAGTAGCGCCAGCAAACGGAGCAATAAACTGAAGTGGAGCCGGATCGGATGCCGTCGCCGAAATAACGGTGGTGTACGACATCGCATCATATTTTTCAAGGGTATTGACAACCTGGGCAACCGTTGACCCTTTCAGACCAATTGCCACATAAATACAGAATACTCCTTTGCCCTTCTGGTTGATGATGGTATCAATTGCAACAGCAGTCTTTCCTGTCTGACGGTCGCCAATGATAAGTTCGCGCTGTCCGCGACCAATTGGAATCATCGAATCAATAGCCTTGAGACCAGTCTGCAACGGTTCATGAACTGATTTACGGTAAATAACGCCTGGAGCCCTGCGTTCGAGTGGAAGACGAATCTGTGTTTCTATGGCGCCTTTGCCATCGATCGGCTCTCCCAGAGGGTTAATGACTCTGCCAAGCATTGCCTCTCCTACTGGAATTGAAGCAAGAATACTTGTTCTTTTAACCCTGTCGCCCTCTTTTACCAGATTGGATTCACCAAACAATACAGCGCCGACATTGTCTTCCTCAAGGTTTAAAGCCATACCCATCACTTTGTTGGGAAACTCAAGAAGCTCACCTGCGGCAACCTTCGATAAACCGTAAACACGAGCAATACCGTCACCAACCTGCAGCACTGTTCCCACATCATAAACTTCCGCTTCTGACTCAAAACCGGCAAGCTGCTTGCGAAGTATGGATGAAACCTCATCAGGCCTGACTGTTGTAGACATATCTTATTCCGCTTGGTTATTTGTTTAAGAAAAGAGAAAGATTCTGCTTACCTTCTTTTGAAAGTACAACGGACTGTTCCATTCCAAAAGATTTAAAACTCAAATTTAATGAAAAGCTTTTAGTTATTCAAATTCCTTTCTCTCATTTGAATGACATGATTTTATTAAATGTAAACCATTACAGAACACATACCCGAATTTTTTCCGCAGAAAACAGTATGAAAACTGTCAAAGGATTTGCTTCAGCAACCGTCGGCAATGTTGCGTGTGGCTTTGATGTTTTAGGATTTGCCATTACTGAACCTGGTGATGAGGTAATTTTGACACTTTCCGACTCTCCACGCACGGGTTCTCCAGTCTCCATTACAAGCATCACCGGTGATGGCGCCGCCCTTCCTCTCGACCCCAAAAAAAACACGTCAAGCTTTGTTGTCCTGAAGTTTCTCGAATATATCCGTGCCCATAAACAGATTGATTTTACCGGCCATATCTCTCTTGAGCTTGTCAAGCACCTGCCGCTCAGCAGCGGGATGGGGAGCAGTGCGGCAAGCGCAGCCGCTGCGCTCGTAGCCGCAAATGAGCTGTTGGATAATCCCTGTTCGAAAATGGAGCTGGTTCACTTTGCCATTGAAGGAGAACGGGTTGCATGCGGATCGGCTCATGCCGATAACGCAGCGCCAGCAATTCTTGGCAATTTTGTGTTGATACGAAGCTATACTCCGCTTGATCTTATTACAATTCCGTCTCCCGAAAACCTTTTCTGCTCTCTGGTGCACCCACATACCGAACTGCGCACCGCGTATGCCCGCTCCGTGCTTCCCACAACGATTCCACTGAAAACGGCAACGCAGCAATGGGGTAATGTCGGGGCTCTTGTAGCAGGATTGCTTACCTCCGACTATGACCTTATCGGGCGGGCTCTCGTTGATGTTATCGCTGAGCCAAAACGCGCGCCGCTGATTCCAGGTTTTTTTGAGGTCAAGCAGGCGGCGATGGATGCTGGCGCTCTCGGGTGCAGCATTGCTGGTTCAGGCCCCTCAGTTTTTGCCTTCTCTTCCTCAGAAAAAACTGCTCTCCAGGCAGGGCATGCCATGAAAGAGGCATTCCTCCACTCCAAAGCACATCTTGAGTCAGATGTATGGGTGACGCCGATCTGCAAGCAAGGTGCACGAATACTGTAACAACCATTTACGAACACAACGATTCATGATCTATTTCAGCACCAATAAATCATCAATACCGGTCTCCCTGAAAAAAGCCACCCTTGAAGGACTTGCCCCTGACGGAGGCCTTTATGTCCCCTCCGAAATTCCCCGCTTCTCGCCGGAGGAGATAGCGCTTCTGGAAGGCGCAAGCTTCAACAACATCGCTTTTGCCATTGCTAAAAAATTTATCGACGGCGCAATCCCTCCCGAACAACTCAGCGACATCATCGAAAGCTGCTATACCTTCGACACGCCGATTGTCCAACTCGACCAAAACACCTTTGTTGAGGAGCTTTTCTGCGGCCCGACACTCGCCTTCAAGGATTACGGCGCCCGCTTTCTCGCCCGTCTGACCGGCTATTTTGCGGCAGAAGAGGAGAAGCTCATTACCGTGCTTGTGGCAACGTCGGGAGATACGGGAAGCGCTGTTGCTTATGGATTTCAGGGAATTGCAAACACAAGAGTGGTGCTGCTCTACCCTTCAGGGAAAGTCAGCCCTCTTCAGGAACAGCAGCTCACCACTGCGGGAGGCAACGTTCATGCCCTTGAAGTTCAGGGAGATTTCGACGACTGCCAGCGCATGGTCAAACAGGCGTTTGTCGATCCAACCCTGAATAAATCCCTGACGCTCACTTCGGCAAACTCCATCAATATATCACGGCTGATTCCTCAGTCTTTCTATTATGCCTGGGCTGCCCTGGAGCTTCAGGAGCGTTACGGCTACAAAGCCCCTCTTTTTTCCGTCCCAAGCGGCAATTACGGAAACCTGACTGCGGGCGTCCTTGCAAAACGGATGGGTTTTCCGATTGGCCACTTTATAGCGGCATCAAATGCCAACGACAGCGTCACTCGCTATATAAATGAGGGGCGATACGAACCGCGACCAACCATAACCACTCTTTCAACGGCAATGGACGTCGGCAACCCGAGCAATTTTGCCCGGCTGAGATATTTCTACCACAATGACTATGCCTCTATGGGTAGAGATATCACCGGAATTGCCGTTTCGGATGAAGAAACCATAACAACAATCCGGTCTGTGCATGAGCGCTTTGGTTATGTCATGGAGCCGCATACCGCCGTAGCGTACCGAGCGCTTGAACGATACAGACGTCTGGAAAATCATGCTGATGAACCGGGCATCGTACTGTCAACCGCCCACCCGGCAAAATTTCTTGAGGCAATAGAAGAAACTCTCGACAAAAAGATCGAAATTCCCTCAAACCTTCAGGAGCTTATGGGAAAAAAGAAATGTGCCACGTTGATCCGTTCGGAGTATAAAGAGTTCACCTCTTTTCTCAACGGACTCGACCAGTAACCCTGTATGATGACGAAATGAACTTCAGAACACTGATATTTCTTTTTATCCTGATACCAATCACGTTTTTCGGGATATTGTTGATCCTCTTGCTTTCTCTCTTCAACCCCACTGGCAACAGTTTCTATACAATAGCAGCATGGTGGGGACGCCTCAGCGCAAGACTCTTTGGAATATCCATCGAAGTGATCGGCCAAGAGAATTACAGCCCCGACCAACACTATCTCGTCATCAGCAACCATGCTGGCATGGCCGACATACCGCTGCTTCTTGGTATTATGAAGCTCAACCTCCGATTTATGGCAAAAGAGGAGCTGGGCAAAATACCGCTCTTTGGCCGGGCTCTGCGGCAGGCTGGCTACGTCATGATCAAACGGGGACAAAACCGGGATGCGCTCAACAGCCTTGTTGACGCAACCAAGGTGCTGAAAAATGGGCATTCGCTCCACATTTTTCCAGAAGGAACCCGATCAGCAACGGGGGAACTCCTCCCCTTCAAGCGCGGCGCATTCCGTGTTGCAATGAAAGGGGGAGCTCCGGTACTGCCCGTCACAATCATCGGCAGCCATCTGATCACCCCCAAAAAGAGCCTTAGAATCAACAAGGGAACGATCAAGGTGATCATCGACAAGCCCGTTTTGCCATCATCGTTCAGTACCATCGAAGAGCTCATGGGCACCTGCTCCGGAGTCATCACAACCAACTTCAACCGTTACCGCAACAACTAAATCTGCCGGTAGAGGTTCACCATCTCAATAGCCGTCATGGCGGCATCAAAACCTTTGTTGCCTGCTTTTGTTCCTGCCCGCTCTATCGCTTGTTCAAGGTTTTCAGTGGTAAGCACACCAAAGGCAACCGGAACTCCAGTGTCGAGAGATGCCTGGGCAATCCCCTTGGTCGCTTCAGCGGCAATGACATCAAAATGCGGCGTTGAACCCCTGATAATCACTCCAAGCGCCACAATAGCATCATACTTGCCGCTCAGCGCCACCTTTTTGGCAACCATCGGCAGCTCAAAAGCGCCAGGACAACGATAGATGGTAATCTGCTCTTCCGACCCACCATGACGGCGGATACAGTCAACAGCACCCTCAACAAGCTTCTGCCCTATAAAATCGTTGAAGCGCGAAACAACCAGCGCAAATCTTGTATCTGTTGCGCTCAGCACACCCTCAATCTGCCTTATCTGCATAAATAGTATTGGTTTGAATTATTTCTACGAACGGCAATAGCCAAGCATCCGCTCGACAAGATCAATAAGAACATGACCAATGGTAATATGACACTCCTGCACCCGGTCGGCAGAGCCTGAATGGGGTACAATAATTTCCAGATCCGCAATCCCTTTCATCAGGCCACCATCACCGCCAAGCAAGGCAAGCGTTTTCATACCCTGCTGCCGGGCAGAATCAAGCGCATTGAGCACACTTTGGCTGTTGCCACTTGTTGAAAGGCCAAGAAGAATATCGCCTTCACGGCCATAAGCCTCAACAAGACGCGCAAAAACCGCATCATAACCAAGGTCATTGGCACCAGCCGTCAGAGCAGAAGTATCGGTAGAGAGCGCTATCGCAGGAAGTGCGGGACGATCCACACTGCTGCGGTAGCGGATAGTCAGCTCCGTCGCCAGATGCTGGGCATCCGCAGCACTGCCGCCATTACCACAAAGCAATACCTTTCCACCATCCTCAAACGTCCCGGCAATCATGCGTGCCATGGCAACAATAACAGTACTGTTCTGCCGCGCCACCGTCTCCTTGAGGCGAGCACTGTAGAGCATGATATCGAGCACAACCTCCTCATAGCGCGTACGATCAGTCAGCCCATCGGAACACCTGCATTGCTTTGACATAACATCGAGTTAAATAATAGGGAAAGTTGCTTTGAATATAATGAAATAAATGGATGATCAATTCCGGGTACTGATTTCAGCTTTTGCAAATAATTGCGTAAATAGAAATTCAACACAGAACATTGGATCTTTATCCCCATTTTTTTTACTGGATACAAAGATGTGTAAAATAAATCCCCGAGTCGATTTTGCGTTTAAGAAAGTTCAAAAAAACATATAATCAAATTACAAGCGCTCTGGATCGCTGGAGCAGTTTTTTAACGACTGCGCACAGGCTTGACAAAGAGCATACACCAAAAGAGCTGGCTTCCGACAAAAATATCGTTAAAGCCATTGCTGCCATTGATCGCATGTTTGATGAAGAAGAGCGACTGGTTTATGAAACCCGAATGCAGTCACTGGCGGATGTCAAGAGCAAAATTGCCTCGGCAGAAGAAAAGGGAATTGAAATGGGCATGGAAAAAGGCATCAAAGAAGCCTCAAAAACCATTGCGATCAATTTGTTTGCTAAAGGCATTGATAGTGCAACCATAGCCGAAACCACCTGACTGGCAGTAGCAAAGATTGCCGCAATAGTACGAAACGCAAGTAAAGAATAGTATCGCAAGAGCGCGGTTTATGTTTTGCGCCGTGACGCTTCATCTTTTTATCCACTCACAGTACACAACAGCATCAAGAAACAACTGGACAAGAATTCCCTTTTGTTTTGCCTCATCGGCTTCCTCTTTGACCCAGTCAAAATTTACCGAAAAGTACGACCAGACAGCAACCACACAATGTGACTCTTCTAACGCTTTTCCAATAGACACTATCTCATATTTCTCCCGGCGGAATGTATCTATTCCAGAACACACTCCAACCTCTTTTTACGGTATGTTACGTGAGGCACACGCAACAATCTCAACTCAAGGCTATAACGGCTTTGCTCACTCTCCGACTTTTCGTATTCCTGCCACCTTCAAGCTTTGCTTTCTCGTCGAGAATCCGCCTCAACAGCTCTTCTGCCGGTTCGTCGTTCGGGTCGCGCTCTGCCAGTTCTCCCCTGAATGCTTTGGCGAGCACTGATTGTTCTATTTTTTCTACCCGTTCAACGGCTGTTTGGTATTTGGCTTCGAGTGAGTCGGCAAGGGCGAAAAGCTTTTCTACGCGCCGGACAATCTCTTGTTGCTCTTCAAGAGAGGGAAGGGAAATTGGCACATGCTCCATCTTATTTATATAAAAGCAAGGCTGTGCTGTACCTTGAGATGCTCCATTAATATATTTTTGGATAGATGATGTTCTTAGTGCATGCAATAAATACTCTCCTAACAACATATTCTTATTTGGCTTAAAAAGGCCAACACTTCTTACGATTGCAAATTCTTGGTTTTTGCGCATAATTGCGGTTCTGCCAATTGTTGCACCAACTGAAACAACCAAAACATCACCAATTTCTGGATGGCACCTTTTTATACATTTTGAAAAATCAGATTCACATATACAGTCAAAGTTATTATAATCAATAAAACCATCTCTAATATTTTTCGCTGATAGAAGCATTTTCCCATTAGTAACTCTTCTTGGCGTATTGTGCTCACCATCTGTAATTTTTACACAAACTTCTTTTGTTACTACATCCTTCCATTCCGGCAAATCCTTTCCCTCCCTCCAATCCTCGGTCAATCGCCCGGAACATGCTGCTGAAAGGACGCTCTGCCGGAACTTCTTGAGTATTGCAGAAATCTTTTCAAGCCGGGCTTTTGCGCTTTTCACCTTTGGGAGAATAGCGTCAAGCTTTTCGACAATGCGCTTTTGTTCGTTCAGAGGCGGGAGAGGAATTTTCAGACTCCAAAAAATATCAGGGTTGACATGAGGAATGCCTGTCCCTTTTGGGTTGGATTGTATGGTTTTGTATTGCCGCTGAATGAAATGCAATAGGTAGGTAGTTTCAATAATCACGGGAGTGAGACAAGCCAAAGTAGAACCAACAGAGCCCCTTTGATTATATCCTGTCAAGCCAAAACGAGCACCATCCCAAACAACCAAGACGTCATTGTTATTGCAGCAGTTTGAAGATTCAATATCTGCATATTGCCTTATTTTCCCTGTTTCAAATGCCTCGATATCAATATAAGGCAATGAGTTATCAAACTCATTCCTCTCAAGCTTTTTTGGCTTTTTACCTTTTTTATGAAGAACGACTTTATTGAGCGTCGTCTCCACCCAATGCTCCCTCCCCATCACTCACTCCCGAGCAAAAGGGTGATCTCATTCAGCTCATTCACCACCGCTTCCAGTTCGCTCACCGCAACGGCAATAAGATCTGCCGGTTCAGGCAGGTCATTCGGGTCGTCGAGGGAGTCGTCCTTCAGCCACTTGATATCGAGCTTGTAGTCGCGCGCCTTGATTTCATCAACAGGAAAAGAGCGGAACCGCCCCATCATCCCCTGATCTTCGCGTTTGCTGTTCCCGTTGGGGTCGGCGCCGTAGCAGCGCTCAAAGTCGGTAAACATCTCCGCAGTGAGCGGGCGATCTTTTTTGGTGCAGCTCGGGATGTTGGAACGGCAGTCGTATATCCAAACTGTTTCTGTTGGTCGCCCTTTTTGCAGAAAGACCACATTCGCCTGGGCGTTGGCATAGGGAATAAAGGTACCACGAGGCAGGCGCAGGACGGTATGGACGTTGCAGTCGGCCATCAGGATTTCAAAGACCTCTCCCGCTTTGTCCTCAAAAAGGCAGTTGTCGGGGAGAATAATGGCCGCCCGTCCACCGGGTTTCAGGACGGTGAGAATATGCTGGGCAAAGTTGAGCTGTTTGTTGGAGGTCTGAATGGTGAAATCGTCACGGAACGGGGCCTGCCCTGCCCCTTTAGTACCAAAAGGCGGATTGGTGAGGATGACGTTATAACGCTCTCCCCTGTCGGGCTCGTCGATGGTGTCGCCGAGATAGATGGTTGGTTTCAGACCGTGCAGAAAGAGGTTCATGAGCGCCAGGCGACGGGGGCGGGCAACCAGATCCTGCCCGTAGTACGTGCTCTCCTTTATCCGCTGTACCTCGTCAAGCGGCAGAGCGCCTTTTGTCTTGTCGATCAGCCATTCGTAAGCTGCTACCAGAAAACCTCCGGTACCGCAGGCGGGATCACAGACGGTAAACTCCTGCTGTTTCAGCGGATCGGGCTGCATCAGACGGACAATGGACTGAATGAGCACACGGGGGGTAAAGTATTGGCCTGCACCCTTTTTGCCTTCACTGGCCGCTTTGTCAAGAAGCCCTTCAAAGGCTTCAGCTTTTACATCAACACCCATGCTTACCCACTCTTCGGCGTCAATCATGGTGATGATCTTTTTAAGACTCACAGGATTGTTGAACTTGGGCATTGATTGGGCAAAGATGTCACCCAAAAGACCGCTCTCTTCGCGCAGCTTCTGTAAAACTAAAAGGTAATGGTCGGTAAGCCCGGTGCCCGATTTGCTTTTCAGGGTTTCCCAGTCACACTCGACATAACCTTTATTCCCCTGCTCATCATAGATCGTTGCAATAGGCAAGGCAATATTTTTTTCATCCGCCATTTTAAGAAACAGCAGATAGGTAAGCTGCTCAATGTAGTCGCCGTAATCAATTCCGTCGTGGCGGAGGGTGTGGCACATCCCCCAAAGTTTGTTGACAATATCAGACATTACTACCGCTTATGCTGCCAGGTTATGGTTAATCTCCTGAAGAAGCTGCTGAAGCTGAACACCAAAAATCTTTTTGGCTTTGGCCAGCCCGCCGGGACGTGCGAGAACAGGAACGAGATCAAAGTTTTCCTGCTCAATGGCCAGGTTGATGATCAGATGCTGTTGAATATACTCCAGCCATTCAAGTTGTTCAGGATTAAATGCATGGGTTGCCTCTATATCGGCCATAGCCTTGTTGACCCGTTCTTCTGCAGTGAAGAGTGGGTTTTGTTCACTATCGGCATTTTTTATCATCGAAATGATGTCGGCCAGTGCTTTATGGCCGGAGAGCGTATGTGCCTTTCGCACCTCTGCCTCGTCAAACTTGTTTGTTTTGAGGAGATGACGAATCTCTTTCAGCGCCTGGGTGTTCCACTTTCCGGGATTACGGAAAAGTATGGAGAGTGCATCGATCTTCTCTTTGTTTGTCTGGATAAAGAGAGAAAAGGCGCTCAGGTACTCCTGTGGTTTAAGCGGACCCTCATGCGCACCAAAGATAAATTCAGAGGTAACATAATCCTGCGTGCCATAGGCTACATAGAAAGGGGTTCTTGCACGGTCGTAATTGAGCAAGAGATTCTGAAACTCCCTGTTGCGGAGAAGCACCATGGTTTCGGCGAAGCTGTTCTTCAGACTGTTGCGTAACACGTCGGCAAACTTGCCAATGTCGCCCAGGGGAATAAATGCAGCAAAATCTTCGCGTGCTTTGGCGCTCATGGTTGAGACGATACGTCGCAGCCTCTTTACCAGCCGTTTGGCGTTATAGTCCCGCTCCACATTGTTCCAGATGTTCTCAATGATGTCAGCAATGGAAACGCTCTCGCCACACTCATCAACCTCTATGACAAAGTCGGTAGCATCTTTGAAATACTGGATCAGTGTCCCGTCAAAACAGTCAAAAATGGTAAAAAACTCTTTGTTGATCTCAGGGCATTTCCGGATGCCGCGCCCAAGCATCTGAGTCCAGAGGATACGCGACTTGACGGGTCGGAAAAAGACGATAAACTCAAGAGCCGGAATATCGACACCGGTGGAGAGCATATCGACGGTCACCACAATTCCGGGGAGTGGACGGTTCCTGAACCGCCTGATTTTTTCAAGGGGTCGATCAACGGAAGGGCTTCCGGTGATTTTTTGGACAAAATCATCACCACGACCAAAGACATCGCGAGCTATTTTAACGAGTTGGTCGGCATGGGAGGTGTGCGGAAGATCATTGACGGCAAAGATCAGCATTTTGGGAAATTGCCCGGTTTTCTCCTCATGTTCAAGAGCATAACGGGCAATCTCTTCCATGATTTTGCGGTTGCTGTCGGGCGAGGTTATTTTGCGTTCAATATCCAGAGAGCTGAACTCGCGTTCATCATCAAGAGAATCTGTCTGTTTATCTCCAGTCTGAGGATTTATTAAATCGACTATTTCACCTTCCTTCAGAAAGATTCCGTTGATACGGACATCGGACTTGATTTTTACAGCCTGATAATCAACAAGATATCCTTCCAGCACAGCCTGTTCTACCATATAGCGATAGATCGGAGCTCCAAAATAGGCTACGGTATGAGATGCGGGTGTTGCCGTCAGCCCTATTTTTACCGCGTCAAAATGGTTGAGCACTTTACGCCAGAGTGTCGTGTCGGTTGAAGTGTAACCGCGATGGCATTCGTCAGCGATGATGACATCAAAAGCGTGAATCGGAAGACGAATTTTGTCAGCTTCATCGTCACTTTCTGGGTCACTGGCGCTCTCTGCAAAAGAGCTTTCGCGGCCAAAGAGATTGATAGCCATACGCTGGATAGTCGCAACATAGACAAAAGTATGGGCGGCATTCGGGGCTGTGAGGTAGTCGCCGGGCATGACGCCAATATCGTACTGCTCGCCATCTTCCAGATCTCCCTGCCGGAACTTTTGGCTGAAGATTTCGTACTCCTGGTTGAATTTGAGGTTGCTCGGAGTGACAAATGATGAAAATGCCTGTGATGCCTGGGCTGCCAGGGCACGACGGTCCACAAGAAAGAGAATCCTGCGGGCAAAGCCAGATTTGATCATCCGATAGACCATTGCAACTGCGGTAAAGGTTTTACCAGTTCCCGTGGCCATAGCAAGCATCATCAGCCGTTTTTTCGCTATCAGACTTTGCTCAACGGCAGCAATCGCTTCTTTCTGATAGGGGCGGAGGCGCTCTATCTCATTGGGAGTACTCCTGAACCAGTTCTTCCAATGGGGATTGTCCTGCTCAAATTTCTCCCGCAACGCATCACTGGTATGAAAATCAAGCAACTCCCTTGAGTAGTAGCCCCGTTCCCTTATATCAGCAAACCAGATCTTTGTGCCGTTCGAGGCGAAAAGAAACGGAACCTTCAGTGCGCCCCATTGACCGATGGTCTGTTCGCACCCCGCAGCATAGCGCTTCGCCTGCTCAAGAACATTCCGGGGATCAACGCCCACTCTTTTCGCTTCAAGAATGCCAAGCAACTTACCATTGACGAAGAGAGCATAATCTACCGGGCCATTGGCCGTTGGATACTCCTCAACAGCGTGACACGACAATGCAGAAGTGATCAGCCCTGTACTATAGTGGATAATTTCCCATGCCGGATTAAGTGCCGTAAGCTGCCTGTCAATCCTTGTCTTCCGTGTCTGCCATTCACTTTCCTGCATCTTCACTGGCATGATGTTAATTAGGCTTTATATCGAAGCACCGATTCTCTTGCTAATAAGCAATATAAAAAACTCCGCCTCATGCATAACATCAGGCGGAGTTCAAGAGCGATGAAGCGAAATAATACCTAGTGGTACTGGGCGCTCTCTTCTTTGACGAATTCGACGAGCAGCTTCAAATTTTCGGGATCCATATCGGGCAGGATACCGTGGCCAAGGTTGAAAACGTGGCCTGAATGTTCGGTGTGCTGGCCGAAAGAGCGAAGAATCCTGGAAGCTTCTGCCTTGATTAATGCAGGTGTGCCATACAGCACTGTTGGATCGAGGTTCCCCTGCAGGGCAACGCGGTCACCGAGTTCGGCGCGTGCCTTGCCAATATCGATGCCCCAGCCGAGGCCCATGGCATCACAACCGGTGTCGGCGATATCGGAAAGAATAGTGTTGCAATCCTTTGAGAAAACAATCACCGGAGTGTCAGGATATTTTGCCTTGATCGCCTGCACGGTATCCTTGATGTAGGGAAGTGCATATTCCCGGTAATCATCTTCGGAAAGTGCACTTGCCCATGAGTCAAAAATCTGGATGGCATCGGCGCCAGCTTCGATCTGTTTCAGGACATAAGCGGTAATGACGCTGGAAATCTTCCCGAGCAGCTCGTGGGCCATCTTTGGCTCACGGTACATCATTTTCTTGGCATAAGCGTAGTTTTTCGACCCGCCGCCTTCAACAGCATACGTGAAAAGTGTCCAGGCTGCGCCGGTAAATCCGATAAGGGGAACACGGTTGTCAAGCTCTTTTTTGGTCATACGGAGGGCATCCATCACATAGCCGAGCTTTTCATCGATGTCGGGCACAATCAGCTTGTCGATATCTGCCTGGGAGCGGATCGGCGGCGTGAGCTTGATCCCTTTGGACTCGATGATCTCGACATTCATTCCCATGGCTTCATTGACCACAAGAATATCGGAAAAAATAATTGCCGCATCCACGCCCATCAGTTCTACGGGCTGAATGGTTACCTCGGTTGCCAGTTCCGGAGTTTTACAGAGGGTTAAAAAATCGGTTTTTTCTCTCACGGCACGGTATTCCGGCAAATAACGACCGGCTTGGCGCATCACCCAGATTGGCGTCCGGGAACAGGGCTGACGCTTTAATGCCCGGAGAAAAAGATCATTTTTGAGCATGCAATGCAATAATTTGATGGGTTAACAAAACAAGAGGCCCGTCAGAACGTCCGGTAATTCCGGGCTGAGAGCAAAGTAAAAGTGCAAAGCTACGTTTTTTTAGCCTTTTATTAAAACTTTCCGGAAGATAAGCAAATGCAGCTTCAGCTCACAATGTGCCTTTTGATACCGAGCTGTTTCGGGCTGTATCCGAGTGCAAGACCGATCATTTCAGAGATATGAAAGACAGGAATAGAGGTTTCAACACCTGCATGTTTGAGCGCCTTGGCTTGATAGCCATCCAGCGATGTATGGCACAGAGGACATGGGGTTACAATAAAATCAGCTTTTGCCTGAATGGCCTCCTGGAGTGCCTCTGCTGCCACATTGAGTGACTCCTGCTCGGCAACCAGAAGGGTGTGAAATCCACAGCAGCGATTTTTATGTTTGTAGGGAATCGTTTGACCACCCAGCGCCTCAATCAACTGATCAAGCGATGTTGGGTCAAGAGGATTGTCATGACCAAGAACGGTTGATGGCCGGAGAATATGACAACCATAAAAAGGGGCAATCCGGTAATTTTTTAAAGGAACCTTGACCTTCTGACGGATGGTATCGAGCCCGACGTCATCGACCAGTACCCAGAGCAGGTGCCGTACTTCTGACGTTCCACGGTATTCGAGCCCCTCCTTTTTCAGAATTTCATTGACCTCGTGTTTCAGTGCCGGTGTTTCATCAAGCTTTTTCTTGGCGCTGCGAATCGTCATCAGGCAGGTATTGCAGGAGACGATGAGATCCATCCCCATTTTTTCGGCAAGCGCAATATTGCGTCCATTGACCAGTGCAAAATGTTTCGGGCTGACATAATCGAGATTGCTTCCTCCACAGCAGGTGCCTTCGTGCAGTTTGACAAGCTCAATTCCAAGATCCTTCTGCCAAAGTTCGATTGAACGGTCCACCTCTTTTGTCATGGACTCATTGATGCAGCTCAGGTAATAGGCGTATCGCTTCATTCAGCAGTTCTCCCCTTTTATTTTTTATGAGATTTGTGATCCTGCTTGACATGTTCGGTCATCTCCCTGAACATCTCTCTGAAAATCTTTATTCCCTTGGCTGATTTAACCAGAGGCGGCGGTGGTGGCGTACGGCGTTTCATGATCATTTTCACGGCCATCGGCAGCAAGTTCTGCAGCGTCCAGACTACCCCATTGGTGCGTATCGGCAAAGTGGCCTCGACCAACTTGCCTTTCTTTTCAATATCGGACATGAAGGCTTCGGCATGTTTTGAACCGCTGGTGTCTTTCATGCCTCTGCTCTCGATGGCATCTTCACGTATGCCATGAATGGCATCCATGATCGGAATGCTTTTGACGCAGCTCTCCTGGCAGCGGTAACAGTGGGTACAGTCCCAGACACCATGATCCTTGACCAGTTCGGCAAGACGCTGCTCGTGGATGGAATCGCGGCTGTCAACATTCATGCGATAGGATTTCAGCAGCACGGCAGGAGAAACATACTCCTTGTTCGCCCGTAAAATGCTGCATTCAGAAACACACGACGCGCAAAGAATACAGTCAGTAGCCTTGTCGTAACGGAGGAACTCCTCTTCGGATATCAGGAACTCCTTTTTACCCATACTGGCTTCAGGCATGGTCGAGTCGATCCAGTTTGAGTAGTGCTTCATCTTGTCGACAAGCGGATCCATATCGACAATAAGATCCTTGACAAGAGGCAGGTTGCGCAAGGGCTCAACCTTGATAATGCCTTGCTCCCGACTTTTGGCAAGCACATCCCAAACCTGCGTCGTGCAGGCAAGCTGGGAAAGGCCGTTTATCCTCATACCGCAGGAACCACAGATTCCTGCCTGACAGAAAGCCCTGAAGCTAACCGATGCATCAATGTGCTCCTTGATATAATTCAACGACCTGAGCACCGTAATACCTCTTTCTACAGGTATGGTATAATCATCAAAATATGACTTACTGTCGACCTGTGGATTGAAGCGGAAAACTCGAAAGGTTACATCTTTTTTCCCCTCTTCTGTATGCTGATCTATTGGCACCGTCATAAGCAAAATAGTTAATAAGTTCTTTCCTGGAGTTCATAACGTCCCATCGTCACCGGCTTTTCACCAAGGACGACTTTACCATTGACCAGGGTTGCCAGTGTATGCTTGTGCCAGTTCGCATCATCCCTTACAGGATAATCGACACGGGTATGAGAACCCCTGCTCTCCTGACGGGCATAAGCTCCTGCAGCAACGGTTTCGGCCAGATCCAGCATATTTTTCAGTTCAAGCACCTGCATAAGGTTGGTATTGAATACATCGCTGGTATCAAAGACACGGACTTTTTTGAATCGCTCTTTAAGTTCCGAAATTTCCTCTATACCCTTCTGCAAGAGGGATGATTCTCTGTAAATACCAACATTGCGTGCAAGAGTCTTGCCAAGATCCTCCCGCAACGCGCCATACCGTTCATAATTACCGGAAGAGTGCATGCCACCCCTGACCGAATCCAACTGCTCCTTGAGCTCGACTTCCGGAATTGTCCCCGGTTCAAATTTTCGAGCCTCTTCAGCGGCTGTGTGACCGGCAATACGGCCGAACACAAGAATATCAAGCAGAGAATTTCCTCCAAGACGATTTGCACCATGAACCGAGACACAACCACATTCGCCTGCCGCATAAACTCCCTCCATAACCGTTCTTCCGTAATTATCGGTATCGATCCCTCCCATCGAATAATGGGCGGTCGGCCTGATAGGAATTGGCTCTTCTATTGGATCGACGCCCTCAAACTGCATCGACATTTCCCGTATCTGGGGCAAGCGTGATTTGATGAGATCCGCCCCGAGATGGGTAAGGTCAAGATGAATATAAGTCCCGGCAGGGCTGTCAAAACCCCTTCCTTCAAGAATTTCTGTTTCAATTGATCGCGACACAAGATCCCTCGGGCCAAGCTCCATCTTTTCTTTCGCGTACCTTGCCATGAAACGCTCTCCATCCTTATTGACCAGATAACCGCCTTCACCCCTTGCACCTTCGGTAATGAGCAGGCCACTTTTTCTCAACCCGGTAGGATGAAACTGCACAAACTCCATATCTTTCAGAGGAATACCTGAACGGAAAGCAATCGCCTGACCGTCACCGGTATTGCCGGCTGCATTGCTTGAGCGGTTCCAGTACATCTTGGCATATCCTCCAGTAGCAAAAATCACGGTTCTTGCCGGAAAAGCCTCAACTTTGCCGCTCTTCATATTCATGGCAATCAACCCTCTCGATCGACTGCCGTTGACTGAAAGGTTCAGCGCAAAATATTCATTGAAGAAAATCACCCCTTTTTTAAGACACTGTTCGTAGAGTGTCTGGAGAATAGTATGTCCTGTTTTATCGGAGCAGTAGCAGCATCTTGGAAGTGTGGCCCCGCCAAATGGCCGCTGTGCGATGGTGTTGTCCGGCATTCTTGACCACGGCGTGCCCATATTTTCAAGTTCACGGATAATTTTAGGCGCCTCTGAACAGAGTACCTCTACCGCATCTTGATCGGCAAGATAATCGCCGCCTTTGATGGTATCGAAAATATGCATTTCGACGGTATCATCCTTTGCCTTGTTGGCAAGGGCTGCATTGGCGCCACCCTGTGCTGCGGAGGTATGTGAACGGTTCGGATACACTTTGGAAAGCACCGCGATATTCAGGGACGGATTGGTTTTCATGGCCTCCATGGCAGCATAGAGCCCGGCCCCACCGCCACCGACAATAACAACATCAAATGGTTTCATACGCTAAATTTCCTTATGAAGCTGTAAAGAGAGCCTCTCTGATTACATGAGAAGAGCGCTACAACAGCCAAGCCCTGCTCATTGAATATTGATTTTTCTGGTATTAACTGAGGAAAACGCTCTAAGGTATCCTGATGTCTACAATGCTACATGGTCGTCATGAATCGGAAGTTCTTCAACCGCATGAAGAACATCTGTCATATTGAGAAGACCAAGGACTTTATTGTTTTCCATAACGGTAAGACGTCTGATATTGGTTCTTTTCATCAGACGAAGCGCATACTTTATCCTGAGATTTGGATTCACACTGATAATCGGTTTGCTCATGATTTGAAATACAGGGGTATTCCATGGATCACGGTGGATATCCTCACCCGGATCGATCACTTTTTCAAGAATATCTTTTTCAGTAACGATACCGTAACAGTCATCCTCGTTACGAGGCTCAACAATAAGACCGCTCTCTTTGCTCTGCTTCATAATCTGCAGAGCCTCGGCAACCGTACAGCTTCCTTTGATAATCTGAAAGTCTTTCCGCATAAGGGCAGATACCGGCATAGTCCTTAATGTTATAAGCTGATCCATAGTGTCAATGTTACTTAATATTTAAAAAGCTCATAATGCCCACCTCCTCCTTCAACAGAAAAGGTAAACGGGCACCGATGTTATTTCAGAACGCAGGAAACGAGGCAAAATAAGACTATCACCCATGGAAATGAGGGCAAATACACTACCAACTATATAACTATAGTAATTTATAAAAAATAAACAACTAAATGCAACAACCGCTCACTTAAAACTGAAATTATGTAATATCGTGAGTTTTTTTGTACGCAACCCAGTTTTGTTTGAGAAAAAGAAACTCACTGAAATTTTTCTGAAGAAGAAATGGATTGGTCGCTCGCTCATTGCCGATAGATGAGAGCGGTAAAACGCCATAATCGTGCCCCGGATAGACCGTTGTCTCTTCGGACAACACCATGAGTTTGTGATGCAGCGACTCATATTCCTGACGCGCCTGCTCTTCAGTGCCGGTTCCTCCGACTTTCCCCGTAAAAAGAGTATCTCCGGTAAAAAGAGCATCCCCGATGTAAATACAGACAGAGTCTTTGGTATGACCCGGTGTATGCAGAATACGCGCTTCAAGAGAACCAAGCGGAAAGAGGGCGCCGTCCTCCACTCTGATGCCAGTACGGAGACAGTTCTCCCCGTAAAGGAGGGGAACAAGGCCTGTCATCTGCCTGATGGCGTCATTGCCATTGGTATGATCGTCATGACCATGAGTTGAAAAGATATACCGGAACATAAAACCGCACTCAGCAGCAAACCGGACAATCATGCCTGGATTGAAGGAGACATCAATGGCCAGTGCTTCACCCGATACCTCATCGGCTACAAGGTACCCAAAGTTCCTGTCACCCCCCGTACGAAACTGCTTGACAATCATGCTGGCACCTTTCATCAATCAAAAACAAAACATTATTTTATTCCCCCCTCTACAAAAAGTTCAGGCGAAGTACAGCAGATATCTGCCTGCACCTTGCACAACATGCTTTCAGTTGCCTGCTGCATAATCTGTGACATGATCGCTTCGCTCATGAACTTGAGTATACCTTCAGGCATGAGACTCAAAGGAAAAGAAATCTCGAAATCGAGACAGATGTCTGTGTCGAAGTACACAGAAGTCTTGTCATCATGTTGATGAAGCAGGCAGATCTCGGAACTTGCTTTCCCTAAAAAGGTATGGGGAGAAGATTTTTCAAACTCAGGATGATCATGAACAGCTTCCCAGCGAATCCGTTTTCCCTTGCCATTATAGGGTGCCTTGTTTTTTACCCGGGCTTCGGCAAATGCCTTGCCATAACTGTCGTCAAGCGAAAAATTCTCTTCATGCTGGCGAACGAAAAAAACTGCAATAATCGGATTGCTACGAGGATCAGCAACCTGAAAAATCCATTGAAAAATATCAAGATCCTTCAAATATTTAACGTTACTGCAATAAGGATTACACATGATCAACTTTTCATGATCTGCAAAATAGATCCCCGATTCATGAAAACATGAATCAAGAACAACGTGTGCTTTGCTTTTACCAACGACTTCCATGATGTATAGTAATTATTATGACCCCGTAAAAGTAAACTTTGAGTTCCCTAAACACCTTGCCATGCCAGAGAGTTCCTTTTATTGCTCATCTGTCCATTGTCCATTATCTGCATGCTTTTGTGATGACATCCGGTTTCCTAAATTTTCGGCCACGGTGTCAACAACTTTGTCGGCCACCTTTCCGGCCAAAAGCCCGCCAACTCCTGCAAGAAGGATTCGGGGAACGCCGCGAACAAAAAACGGGATTCCGAGAGGTGACAACAGAAATGCACTGCTTGCAATGGTTGCGGCTGGTCTGATAAGAGCTTCTGGTGAAATGTTTATTCGATTACCAAGCATAGATACCTCCTGATTTGTAAAATATTACAGAAACGCTCTCCATCTCATCATTAACCCTGCTTCTCAGGCTTCGACCCAGCAACGATTTTATTGAGTGAGTTGGACAGCATGTTCAACGTCATCTCAGCAACCTTCAATTGCGAGGCACCGATATCAGCCAAAGACTGGCAGAGAACCTTAAAGGATTCTACCGTATCTATGACCGTCTCGGGTTGTCCCTGAACTGCGACCGGCTTCTGAACAACCGCTGCTTTAGGAGGCTCTGCAGGAGTCACCGGGCGACTTGGCACTGAAGCAGCCGATGGAGTTTGAGACTGCGAAACTGCTCCGCTATTACCGGTAACTTCACGGTCTCTGAATGCTGAAAAAAAGCCACCCTTTTTTTGATCTTTTGACATAATCACGCATTATTTGTAATACATTCGTAAAATAACCGCCGCATCAAAACAGAAACGTGCCGTCTTATCTGTCAATTTTCTATACCCTGTTCAATTCTGGTAATAAATCAAGAGAGACAGAAGATCATCTCTCATGAAAAAACCTTTTTAAGCGAACAGAATTTTGTATTATTTGAACTTATACAAAACAAAACATTTTCCCAATGATGCCACAAATTGCTCAATACACAGCCTTATTTGCTCCTGTACTCTTTTTTTGCTCAGGAATAGCCATAGTCATTCTTCTGAACAAGTTTATCGGCAAGAATTCATCGAAAAAAAAAGCGGAGTAATCAACAGCAACACTCAAGGAGCATTCGGGTGCAAGGCCCGGTGAATAACCTGTCAGGTACCTCCAAGATTATCCCGAGCCTCTACAAGCACTTGAAGGGTAATCTCCTTATATCCCATCTCCTCAGCATACTCTTCAGCCATGGTTCTGAACTTTCCCTGCATAAATGAGGGCATGGACTGAAACCAATCCTGGGCCTCGGCTGTCCATTTCGCAGAAAGCACTTTTGATTTCGGAGGTTTGTTGTACTGAAGCAGAACATCCTCTACAAAAGCATCGACTGAGCCATCTGAAAGAGCATCAAGAGCAAAAATCTTTTCAGCAAGAATTTTATTGCGAAGCACATGCATTTTCAACTGTGGCAGATAAAGTAAAGCGGCTAATGATTCCGAGCTTCCACAGGTCAGAAACAGCGCTATTTTTTTTCTCTTCAGACACTTTTTCAGATTACCCTGAATCAAGGCTCCCAAAAGCTGTGACGCAACAATAAAATAGTACACAGGCGCACCAAGAATAACAAGATCAAAATCCTTGATAAAACTGTAATCCGCCATGGCTTTACATTTTGCTTTTTCCACATAAAATCCAGATTCAGCAAGACTCGACCCGATGGAATCGATAATAGCTTCCGTAGCACCTCCAGAAGTTTTACTGTCGTATAGAATAACAGCTTTCATATCATTATAGTATTATCTTATATGCCGAAACGCATTATTTTTTTGAGTTAACACATTATAACTTTGTAAGGAAATTTCCAAAACTATGGAACTATTGCGAATGCAACGAAAATGCACAAACAAACCTGCTTCTTCGCTTCGTACAATTTGACCGACGAAGGGAGTCAATAATAATACTCTTTTGACAGTTTCTGGGTAAAGCGATTCATGGCGTAGTTTGCCAACCAGATCCAGTTTAACGGCTTGCCTTTCATACGCTGCATGATGGCGCGACCCTTGTAGACCTCTTTCTGAAGTTTGACAAATTTTTCAAGCATTTTATCGCCAGCCATTTTATTCGGTTCGAACATGTAGTGGTAGGTGTCGTACTTGTCCCAATCGAAATGGCGCATGCGAGGCTTCATCTCATCGAAATAGGGCGTTCCGGGAAATGGGGTCACCAGCGAAAAAACCGGAAACTCAATCCTGTTTTTCATAATGAAATCGTAGGTAAGCTGGAAGCTCTCTTCAGTATCGTTATCAAAACCGAACATGAAATATCCCTGGATGGCAATGCCGTTTTTATGCAGATTACTCACCACCTTCTCATAATTACCCAACCTGTTGGAACCTTTATGAACACTTTTCAGTGTTTCGGGATTGAGTGATTCAAACCCTATGCTCAACAGATCGCAGCCTGAGCGACCGGCCAGCTCGGCAACCTCCGGTTTATCGAGAAAGTTCATAGAGATATTGGCATTCCAGTGAACGCCGAGTTTCGCCATTTCTTCAAGAAGGGTCATGAAATATTGAGGCCTGAAACTGATATTATCGTCCATGAAAGAGAAATTGACATTCTCTTTGTTGGCTCTTTTCTGATGATAGCGCATCTCATCCAGCACAAGGTCCAGCTCGCGGTATCGGTAATTTTTACCGTAGATGGTCGGTGTTGTACAGAAATTACAGCCAACAGGACATCCTTTTGTTGCAAGAAGGGGAATGCGTGTACTGTATTTTTTGGCGTTTTTCGATGAAAGCGCATAACTGAAATCAGGATGGAGCATATTGCTCATCGGCTTGAGCTCTTTTGCCCGGTAAACTCTCTGCATTGTTCCTTTCAGCACATCAGCGGCAAGTTCATGCCAAATCGACTCTATTTCGCCATAGACTACGCTGGTGCAGTGCTGGGATGCTTCGTCATGCAGCATAGTAGGATGAACGCCTCCCAGGATGACTGTTTTACCCTGCCGAAGAGCGGCATCACCAATCCGGTAAGCCTGTGAAGCATTGAGCGTTCGTGAGGTGACGGCTATAACGTCAAATCCGGAAAAATCCTCTGGCACTTTATCGCCAAGCCTTTCATCAATAAAGGTGACGTCAAACAGCGTACCGACAAGCGTCGCAACCATAATCAGGTTTAACGGCATACTGACCGTGCCGGAATCCACCATCATACTCGTATTGCTTATGGGCTGAATGAGCAACCATTTCTTGCGTGATTTTTGCTGTGCTGCAAGCTGATGAAGAAGTTCCTCAGAAAAATAGGAAGGGGAACCAAGGGGAGAAACGACAGTATTGGATGGTGAGGTCTGCATACCCTGATATCTGCGAAAAATGTGTAAAACTTTTTACGGCTGAAGCAACAAGGTATGAAAAGTTTTAAAAATAATGGCCCGCTCTTCCCAAAAAAGAAATGTGTTATTTTATCAGAAAAATTACTCTTTTTTTAAACCAACCTCTTTTACCAGAAAAAATCAAGTATTTCTATTATATAACGTTAGGGGAAATAATAATATGTCTTCTCACACTGAACGCAATTTTGCCACAAATACCATTTCTGACATGAGGAAAAATAGGTGACGGCGGTTACCGCCAGCCCACTTGCCAATCCAGATGATGTCATGAACCCATATTGGACATGAAAGTCCATAAATAACGGAAAATATTTTCACCTGCACCCTGAAGGCAAGTTACACCGCATTCCTCGAATCGAGGTTTTGTTCCGCTGACTCAGGAGTCCCGGATTGCGGAATTAGTTTACTTGCAGTATCAACCACTTGCTTCAAGACAGCATCTGCAACAAAAAGCCCTGCACCACCAACAACAATACCGGCTAATCCGTGAAACAAGAGCGGCATACCAAGAGGAGAAAATATCAAAGCACCACCCGCCAAACCCCCAGCTTCTTTTAACATAGCACCCCTGCTCTTTTTGATTATTATTGCTCTGTTTGAATATGATGAGTTGAAAACCATCCACTGTTTTCAATATAAATTTTTCGCCACTTTGGAACAAGTGTGTTACCGCATGCCATCTCTACGTCACTCCGCAAGAATCCGGAAAAAGCTTTGATTCTCAGAGTAACTCAATAATACAATAAGCGTTTAGTATTTGTTTTATTTTTAAAAAACGCTTATAATCAAATCAAATCAAATCTGATTTGATTTGATTTCTGAAAGAATATGTTATTGCTTTTCCACCCTGTTTTTACTCAAGAGCATCGACATTCAAACGACTCATTGACAGACACTTTTCTGTATGCCGGGCGTTTCTGATTTTTTTCTGGATCTTCCAAAAATAAAAGTCCAGTTTATGCGTATTCTAACATTTACAGGAAAGGGCGGTGTTGGCAAAACAAGTGTTTCCGCAGCTACGGCTGTGCGATTGTCGGAGTTGGGCTATCGTACTCTTGTTCTCTCTACCGATCCAGCACACAGTCTCTCGGATTCGTTTAACCTGCCTCTTGGCGCTGAGCCAACCAGGATCAGGGAGAATCTTCATGCCATTGAGGTAAACCCTTATGTTGACCTCAAGGAGAATTGGCAGTCTGTCCAAAAGTTCTATACAAGGATTTTTATGGCTCAGGGCGTTTCAGGAGTTGTGGCTGATGAAATGACTATTCTGCCTGGTATGGAAGAGCTGTTTTCACTGCTGAGAATAAAGCGCTATAAGGCCTCCGGCAGCTATGACGTCCTTGTGCTTGATACTGCTCCGACCGGCGAAACACTACGCCTTCTCTCTCTTCCCGATACCCTCGCCTGGGGCATGAAAGCCGTGAAAAATGTCACCAAATATATTGTCAGACCGCTCAGCAAGCCCCTTTCAAAAATGTCTGACAAAATCGCAAGTTATATCCCTCCTGACGAGGCTCTTGATTCGGTTGACCAGGTGTTTGATGAGCTTGAAGGTATCCGGGAGATCCTGACGGATAACACGAAATCGACCGTTCGACTCGTTATGAACGCTGAAAAAATGTCGATCAAGGAGACTATGCGAGCACTGACTTACCTGAACCTTTATGGTTTCAAAGTGGATATGGTGCTTGTTAACCGGTTGCTTGATACCAATGAGAACAGTGGATACCTGGAAAAGTGGAAAACCATTCAGCAGAAATACCTTGGTGAGATTGAGGAAGGCTTCTCTCCGCTTCCTGTTAAAAAGCTCCGGATGTACGAACAGGAAATTGTTGGCCTCAAGGCGCTTGAACAATTTGCAAGGGATATGTACGGTGATACCGATCCTTCAGACATGATGTATGACGAACCGCCGATCAAGTTTGTCAGGAACAAAGATGTCTACGAGGTACAGTTGAAGCTTATGTTTGCCAATCCTGTCGATATCGACGTTTGGGTAACCGGTGATGAGTTGTTCGTTCACATCGGCAATCAACGTAAAATCATCACACTTCCGATCAGTCTGACCGGTTTGGAACCGGGGGATGCCGTTTTCAAGGACAAATGGCTTCACATCCCTTTTGATCTCCACCAACATCAGCAAAGTCGAATGCAAAAAGAGTATAACAAGACTCTTAACTGAGTGGTAGTATAAACCCTCGATACAACAGCAGTAAAAAAAAGAATTCGAGCATGAGCCATCCTGAACCTCAAAAAATAAAGCCTCTCAAGATTCTCCTGATCGCCCCAAAAGGGAAAAAAGATTCTAAAACAAACCAGAAGCCATTGTTCAATATGGCAATAGGGGTTCTGGTAAGCCTCACTCCGGAACAGCACCATATTGAGATAGTCGACGAACATTTCGGCGATATTGTCAATTACGACGGGGATTACGATGTTGTAGGCATAACATCAAGAACAATCGATGCTACAAGGGCTTATGAAATTGCCGACAGGTTTCGTGAAAAAGGACAAAAAGTTATTCTCGGCGGGCTGCATATCTCGTTCAATACCGAAGAAGCCAAAGCCCATGCGGATTGTATTGTTTGCGGTGAAGCAGAGAACCTCTGGCTGACCGTTCTTGAGGATGTTGCTCTCAAGCGTTTAAAGCCACTCTACGACTCCAAAGAATTTCCAGCAGTCAAGGAAATTATCCCGCTTGATTACGAAAGAATTGCAAAAGCCTCAAAACGCGAAAAAGTTGATGGGACAAAATCAATTCCTCTTTACATCACCCGAGGCTGCCCATACGAATGCTCATTCTGCGTTACCCCAAATTTCACAGGAAAACTGTATCGGGCGCAGAAACCTGATGAGCTGAAAAAACAAATTGAAACTGCCAAACGAGTTTTTTTTAAAGCAAACGGAAAATCATCAAAGCCATGGTTCATGCTTTGTGATGAGAACCTCGGAGTCAGTAAAAAACGGTTATGGGAGTCGCTTGAACTGATTAAAGAGTGCAATATCAACTTCAGCGTTTTTTTCAGTATCAATTTTCTGGAAGACAAGGAGACAGTCAAAAGGCTTGTGGATGCTGGATGCATTATGGTACTGGTTGGTTTTGAATCTATAAAACAAAGCACCCTTGAAGCCTATAATAAAGGTCACGTCAATTCCGCAGACCAGTTTTCCCGTCTCATTGAGGAGTGTCGTCAGGCTGGCCTGAATGTTCAGGGAAATTTTCTGGTAAATCCAGCGCTCGACAGTTACCAAGATCTGGATGACCTCGTACAATTTGTCAGCAAAAACAATATTTTCATGCCGATTTTCCAGATTATAACCCCGTACCCTGGAACCACAATGTACTGGGAATACAAAAAAAATGGGTGGATTACCGATGAAAATTGGGAAAAATACAATGCCATGAATCTTGTCATTCGTTCGGACATCTACGACTCGGTAAAGTTTCAACATAAATTCATGACCTCCTATTACAAGGCCTATTCATGGAAAAACATTGCCAACAGGGTGAGAGTGAATCCTTATAAATTACTTAATCTTGTCACCAGTCTTGCATTCAGAAAAAATCTTCGCGAACAACTGGATACCTTTGAGCAGGATAATTCCATCAAAAAATAAAAGCTGCATGATTCCAGCATCTACGGATCGGACTTTCAACGCTCTGAACAGGATTTTCTCTTTCAGTACAACAATTTAATTTTCAATAACTATTCAGCAATACTTACCTTATGAACGCCAACGAGTTACTGAAACATAACCACAGAGCTAACGAACTTATTTTTAAAAGTCTTGTGGAGGGTGGATGCTTCAAGGCTGCTCTTGAACTTGATCTCTTTTCACACCTTGCTGATGAAGCAAAGGATACAGAGACACTGGCCGCCCTGGCTGGCGCAGTTCCCAGCAGACTTCTCATGCTGCTTGAGACCTTAAAGCAAATGGAGATTACTGCTGAAGAGAGTGGCAAGTGGAGCCTGACCCCTTTTGCAAAAGCCATGTTCCTGCCAATTCCTGAGCAGCCAAACCTCTATATGATGCCTGTAGCAAAGGCCATGGCACACCTTTCAGAGAATTTTTATACGAAAATAGCTGATGCCGTAAGGGGTAAGATAAACTTCAGGGCAGAAGTACCTTATCCACCGATAACACGTGAAGACAACTGGTATTTTGAAGAAATTCACCGCAGCAATGCCCATTTTGCAATCATGCTGCTCCTCGAAGAGGCAAATCTTTCATCGGCAAAAACCCTTGTGGATGTCGGTGGCGGAATTGGTGATATTTCAGCCGCCCTTCTGAAAAAGTTTCCTCAGCTTGATTCTACCATTCTGAATCTGCCCGGCGCCGTTGATTTGGTGAATGAAAATGCTGTGGAGAAAGGGGTTGGTGACCGCCTGAGAGGGGTAGCCGTTGATATCTATAAAGAGGCCTACCCAAAGGCAGATGTCGTCATGTTTTGCAGAATTCTCTACTCGGCCAACGAGCAATTGACTTCTATGCTGTGCAAAAAAGCCTGGGAAGCTCTTGCTCCAGGCGGCAAGATTCTTATCCTCGATATGATTATCGATGATCCTGAAGAGCCTAATTTCGATTATCTTAGCCACTATATTCTGGGCGCAGGATTGCCATTTTCAGTACTTGGCTTTAAGCAGCAGGGGCGTTACAAAGAAATTCTTGAACCACTCGGGTTCAGCGATGTTCGAACAGTCAAAAAATACGACCACCTCTTGTGTGAAGCGGTAAAAGTGGCGTAAATTTTGACTTAGCGGTCTCTCTCCAACGGGAGGCCGCTCTTTTGGACGCCCCCGGCTCAGCGGATAACTCTTATAGAAAAAAACTCTATAATGCGTATCTTCCGTCTTAATTTTGCAGGTCATCAACGTCCAAGTTCAGAATTTTATGGCATACTTTAAACACCTCTGTCTCGTTGAGGCACCCCAGACCATCATAGCGCCTTTTCCCCGCTTCATCACCGACTGTATCGGTGTTTGTTACCTTGGGGCTGCCGTGGAACATGATGTCGAAAGCCTCGTTATGCCAGACAACTTCTACAATGACGGTGTTTTTGAAAGCATGCGCTCACTTCTGAAAAAACGGCCAGTAGATCTTGTCGCTATCTCCTCAATGACTGGAGCTTTTCACCAGGCTGAACGACTTGCCCGCATTGCCAAAGAATCCGGCGCATTTGTCGTCATGGGAGGCTTTCATCCTACGGCACTTCCCGACGAAGTCCTGAAACTCTCCTGCGTTGACGTCGTTGTCATCGGAGAGGGCGAAGAGACCTTCCGGGAGCTTGTGCTCAAAGGCCCCTCTCGTGACATAAAGGGAATTGCCTATAGAGAGGGCGGTGGCATTGTTCACACCGAGCCGAGGCCGGTTATTGCCGACATCGACTCCATCCGCTTCCCGCTCCGCAGTTTGCGACCCGATCGTTATGGTGAAAAAGGAAATGCCTACTCCATCGATACGATATATACTTCAAGGGGATGCCCGTGGAGCTGCTCTTTTTGCGCTAATGACCAGATGCATAAAGGCTGGAGAGGACGAAGCGCCGAAAATGTTGTTGAAGAGATCGCCCTGCTGCACGATCCAAAAAACAAAAAACTCCTGAAAATCTGGGATGCGAACTTTCTCACCAACATCGGGCGTGCAGAAAAAATCTGCGACATGATGATCGAAAGAGGACTGACCAATTTCAGGATCATGACGGAGAGCAGGGCAAAAGACCTTGTAAGAGCTGAACGAATTCTCGATAAGCTTCGCAAAATAGGGTTGAGCAAAGTAGGACTTGGCATTGAAAGCCCGAACGAAGCGACGCTTGCGCTCATGAACAAAAAAAACAGCCTCAACGATGTAGCCAAAGCTATTACGCTCTGCCAGAAAAATAAGGTCGGCGCAGAAGGGTATTTTATCATCGGACACTATACAGAAAACATACAGGACACCCTTGTCTATCCTGAGTTTGCACGATCACTCGGCCTCCGGCAGGCTCTTTTCATGATCATGACTCCATATCCCGGCACCGGAATTTTTAAAGAGTACAAGGACGAGGGTAAAATCCGCTCATTTGACTGGGACCTCTACAATAATTACTGCCCGGTTATTGAAACCCGAACTATGGACACCGATACTCTCGTCGCGATGCTGGCCTATTGCAACGTCGCGTTCAATGGCTATCGCTCAGTGATGAAGCGCAACAGCACCAAAGCTGTGCACCTCAGCTTTATGATCGACCTTTTTCAACTCTGTTTTCTTCTGCGCATCAATAAAAACAACTCAAATGAGCAGATCAGAGACCTTTTATTTAACGCCCTTCATCTCTTTCTCGAACAGAAGCATAGCGAGGTCGAACAACCCGCTGCAGCTTCATGCAAGCCACTTGCAGAGCCGATACACGTCCGTATCCTGCATTCACCAGCGAGATGTATTGATTTTACCCTTTTCGAACGTAACGGCAACAGGGTGCTCACCATGACTCCGCACCAGAACGGTTCTTCAGTGCCACCCATTACCGGCCCGGAGATCAGACTTGACAAACTGGTCGCATCTGCCTGTGCCGTCTCCATGGACAAACTCATGAGTGTTCTCTACCGGAACGAGTGGCTGAGAAACAACCCGGGACGAGTAACAAGTCAGATACTTTCAATACTTGCTGATCGCGAAGTTCTGCACTTTGGCGGAAAACTGGCATCTCTTTTTCTCAGCGCTTACCGCAAAAGCAACTGAACGCTGGTATAATGAGAACCATTGGCTGAGGCACTCTTACTCCTCTGGCGGACGGGAATGGCGGGTTGAGCGGATTACTTCTGATGCTTTGTGGAGCGACTGCCGGGACTCTTCGACGTCAGGGCGGCTATCGGCGAATTTAACAAGATCCGCTTGCTTCAGAAGGTTCATGATGTTTTCAAAACCGGCGATGCCGAGCTTTTTCAGGTCGCGTTCGATCTCTTGAGTAACGGCTTCAAGCGCTTTGATGCGGTAGTGGTTTTCGAGAAAAGAGCGCATGATGTTGCTGAGTTCTTCATAGCATTCGTGAGGTGGCATTCCAGCCGAAAGACTTGAACCGAGTTTTCGGAGCTTTCGCTGGGCAACCTGGCTGGAGTCAACCTTTTCAACACTTCTCCGCACAATGCGTTTGAGCAAGAAAAGCAGCAGAAGCACCAGCACTGCAACACCAAATGCTCCAAGAATAACCGGCATGATCAAAAGAAAGGGAATCTGCGGCTTCAGCGGAGGCTTGAGAGGTGTGAGATCGCGCATTGAGGAGTCGGTGAGGGCACGGACAAACACTGACGCTGGCGGTGTATACACTTCTTTATTTGTAACCCTTCCTTTGATATCGCGAAGCACCACAGTCACCGGTGGAAGAGGTTGGTGCCCGGCACCAAAAACCGCAAGTTCAAGCTCGAACCTCTCCTGGCTGCTCCCGGGAAACGGAGTGGTCGAGAGGTGTTTACTGCTGATCAGCTCAAACGATCGAGACGAAAGGGTGTCTATCCCGTCACGCCATTCAAGAGTTGCGACCTCTCTGTCGGAGTGTCGAATGTTGATTATGCAGTGAACTCGGTCACCAACAAAAGCGCTGTCGGGGGTAACCATCCCCGTTATCAATGGCGGCTCCTTTTTGCTCTCTGCTGCTGAAAATGCAGTCAGGAGGCTCATCGGAAACGTCAACAACAGCAAGAAAAAAAGCTGTAAGAGGAACCTCGCTGTATGCCGTTCAGACCTTGCGTTCACGATATCGAAAAAAAGAGTTCAGGTCGCCAATGAAGGAGCGGTCCGTATCAAGAAATACCGAGTCAATGCGCATGCGACGAAGCCGTAGCCGCAGCTCTTCGTGCTGTCGTGACTGCTCTTGACGATAACGCTCGATTTCGTAGCGGCTTGCAGCATCAACAGTAAACCGCAGACCTGTTTCCGGATCTTCAAGGTCGAGAAGTCCACTGAGAGGAAGAGCTTTGTCGAGCGGGTCGCTGATGTGCACCAGAATAAAATCGTGACGGGTATTAAGTTGCTTCATCCCTTTTTCATAATCACTGTCGACAAGGTCAGTCAAAAGAAAAATAATCTCTTGCCGCCTTCTGGTATAGCGAATAAAGGAGAGTGCGGCATTGATATTTGTTGTTCGGCTTTGAGGCTTCAGCCGAAAAAGTTCTTCAAGAATAATGAGCACATGATGCCGGCCTTTTCGGGGCGGAATATAGGTTTCAACCCGGTCGGTAAAGACCAGAAGCCCAACCTTGTCGTTGTTCTGAAGAGCACTGAAAGCAAGCACGGCACTGACTTCAAGGGCAAGGCCCTTTTTGCTGTGCTCCCGACTGCCGAAAAGCATGGAGGCCGATGCGTCAACGACAAGCAGCAGGCTTCGCTCCCGCTCTTCGGTAAATATCTTGACATACAACTCGTGCTTGCGGGCAGAGGTATTCCAGTCAATAGAACGGACATCGTCGCCGTACTGGTATTCGCGTACATTGCTGAACTCAATGCCTTTCCCTTTAAACGAAGAGTGGTATTCGCCACTGAACAGCTCACTGGCCATGCGCTTGGAGCGGATTTCAACACGCCTGATGGTACGCTGAAGCTCCTTCAGATACTCTTCACTCTTTTCCATTGCTCTCTCCTCGTTCTTTTTCCTGCCAAACTCATGGCACCTGCACATGCTGCAGGATCAGCCTGATAATATCGGCAGGTTTCATATTGTCGGCTTCAGCTTCATACCCGGGCCTGATGCGGTGACGGAGAGTGTCGTAGACAACTGCCTTGACATCCTCCGGGGTGATATAGGGTCGATGTTGCAGGAATGCATGCGCTTTAGCCGCCAGAAGGAGAAATATCGAGGCTCTCGGCGAGGCGCCGTATTCGATCATGGTTTCAAGCTCTGCCATACCGAACTGTGCAGGTTTCCTTGTCGCCACAACAAGATCGACAATGTAGCGCTGGACTCTGGGATCAACGTAAATCCGGTCGATCAAGGCTCTGGCCCGAAAAATATCGTCAGACTGAACAACTGGTTTAACCGGTACCTTACTGGCGTTCGTCGCCGATCGAAGCATGATTTCCAGCTCTTCGTCATAAGAGGGATAATCAACAATAACCTTCATCATAAATCGATCAACCTGGGCTTCAGGAAGAATATAGGTGCCTTCATGCTCAATAGGGTTCTGGGTAGCAAGCACAATAAAGGGTTCCTGCAAGGGAAAGGTCTGACTGCCAATGGTAACCTGCCTTTCCTGCATGGCTTCAAGCAGAGCCGACTGCACTTTTGCCGGCGAACGGTTGATTTCGTCAGCAAGGATCACATTGGCGAAAACCGGGCCCTTGCGGGGATAAAACTCCATCTCTTTTGGATTATAGATCATGGTGCCCACAAGATCTGCCGGAAGCATGTCGGGAGTAAACTGGATGCGCTGGAACTTCAGGCTCATTGCAGCAGCAAAGGTGCTGACTATCAATGTTTTGGCAAGTCCCGGCACCCCTTCAAGCAGAATATGACCGTTGACCAGCATCGCGATAAAGACACGCCTGATAACATCGCGCTGACCAATAATCCGCTGGGAAAGCTCTCTTTCTGCATGTTCAAGGAAGCTCGAGGCCTCAATGATCTGCCTTCCCAGTTCCTCCAGTTCTACGGCAAGCTGCATAGTGCATCCTTCTTCTACTTTCTTTATGATTTGTAAAGACCGTTGAAACCAAATATCAGCAATGCAATCCCGACGATTGACGCAGGCCAGGTATAGAGATCAGGAATATAAAGAAAGCTGTTGAGCATCCCGACATTGGGGGCGAACAACATTATACAATTCGCTCCGGCCAGAATCAAAAGCAGGTGAAGAATGCTTACTTTGACTTGGGGTTTGCTCTTGTTGCCTGGATTGTTAGTTTTTCCCATAGATTTTCTGAAATAAGGGATACCATGAATATTTTAGGTATAGAAACCAGTTGTGACGAAACATCGGGAGCCGTGCTTTGTAACGGCAACGTATGCTCAAACGTCGTCAGTTCGCAGATTTGTCACACCTCTTTTGGCGGCGTGGTGCCGGAACTGGCTTCAAGAGAACATGAACGGCTTATTGTTTCAATTGTTGATGCTGCCTTAACTGAAGCCAATATAACAAAAAATGATCTTGATGTCATAGCAGCGACCGCTGGCCCCGGCTTAATCGGCGCTGTTATGGTGGGGCTTTGTTTTGCCCAGGGAATGGCTTATGCGCTCGAAGTACCTTTTGTGCCGGTCAACCACATCGAAGCTCATATCTTTTCTGCTTTTATTAATGAAGGTTCCGGGCACAGCGCACCTGAAGGTGCCTATGTCTCTCTGACCGTCTCCGGAGGCCATACCCTGCTTTCGGTTGTAGCTCCTGATCTCTCCTATACGGTGATTGGCCGGACGCTTGATGACGCCGCAGGAGAGGCGTTCGATAAAACCGGCAAAATGCTCGGCCTCCCCTATCCTGCTGGCCCGGTCATAGACAAACTGGCTGAGATAGGCGACCCGACCTTTCACTTGTTTCCACGGGCACTCACCTCCCAATCGCAGAGCAGTAAAAGCTGGCATGGAAATTTTGATTTCAGCTTTTCGGGCCTGAAAACCTCTGTACTCACCTGGCTGCAGAAACAGAACCCGGAGTTTATTGAGCGCCATAAAGCAGACATTGCTGCCTCGATTCAGGCGGCTATTGTCAGTGTGCTGGTCGAAAAGAGCATTGCGGCAGCACGCATCAGAAATGTCATGGCGGTCTCGATTGCCGGAGGCGTGAGCTCCAACTCTGCGCTGCGAAAAGCCATGAAAGAGGCCTGCGACAAAGAAGGCCTTGCGCTGCATCTGCCAGGCATCACCTACTCGACCGACAACGCTGCAATGATTGCCACACTTGCAGGACTGAAACTCTCTCGGGGAATGAAGGCTGAGCGCAACTACAATGTGGCGCCATACGCAAGCTTTGCCGCTGGCGCAAAGAAGGGATGATTGAAATAGTTCTATAAATACATTACATTAATGCTCACCAAAAAGCTGTTATGTTTTTTTAATGTCACGACCCTCTTATGCACAATACTCTACTGTCACTACTTCTTTTTGCACCTCCCGTCGCAGGTCAGGCTGCACCAAACCCGTTGATTCAGATTGTCCCGTTAGTCCTTATCTTTGTTGTCTTTTATTTCTTCATGATTCGTCCTCAGCAGAAAAAACAGAAAGACCGTGAAAAAGTGCTCGACAGCCTGAAACGAGGCGATAAAATTGTCACTATTGGCGGTGTTCATGGCACCGTTGCCGGGATTGATACTGAAAAGAAAACTGTTCTTGTTCAGGTAAGTGATACCACAAAAATCACGTTTGACCGCACCGCCATTGCCAATATTGACAAGCAGGATTCGGGCGATAAACTCACGACCAAAGAGTAAGAAGATTATAATGCAGCCAATACGAGCAAAACTGGTACTGGAAAACGGCTCTGTCTATAGAGGGACGGCATTCGGCCATCTCGGAGAAGCAACCGGTGAGGTGGTGTTCAATACATCGATGACCGGATATCAGGAAATTCTGACCGATCCTTCCTATGCCGGTCAGATGGTGATGATGACCTATCCGCTGATAGGAAACTATGGTATTAATCCAACCGATAACGAATCGGGAAAAATTTGGGCATCGGCCTTTATTGTTCACGAAGTATCGCGCATCCACAGTAACTTCGAAGCATCGCAAAGTCTTGACTCTTTGCTCAGGGATTCCGGGGCCATGGGGCTTGCCGGTATTGATACCCGCAGGCTTGTGCGCGAAATCCGTGAAAAAGGGGCCATGCGGGGAATTATTTCTGTGCTTGATGAGAGCGATGAAAAGTTGAGAGAGAAAGCACTTCAGAGCCCTGAAATGTCAGGCCGGGATCTGGTCAAAACCGTTACCGTCGCCGAAAATTATACTCTTGAACGGGAGGATGCCCGCTACCATGTAGCCGCTATTGATTTCGGCATTAAAACAAATATTCTTCGGATGCTGCGCCAGGCAGGATGCAAGGTTACGGTATTAAAGGCTGGGACGTCTGCAGAAGAGATAATCGCACTCAACCCTGACGGGGTTTTTCTCTCGAATGGCCCTGGCGATCCCTCAGCGGTAGGTTACGCTACTGAGACCATCAAAAAACTTGTCGATTATAACCGGAGCACAGCTCCCCTGCCAATCTTCGGTATCTGTCTCGGTCACCAGTTGCTTTCGCTGGCTTTTGGTGCTGAAACCTACAAACTCAAATTTGGCCACCACGGCGGTAATCACCCGGTTAAAAATCTAAAATCCAGTCAGATAGAGATAACATCACAGAACCACGGTTTTGCGGTGACCATGGAGTCGCTCCCTGAAGAGCTTGAAATGACCCATCTCAATCTGTATGACAATACCGTTGAGGGGATAAAACACAAACAACTCCCCTGCTTTTCGGTACAGTACCATCCCGAAGCCGCACCGGGACCACATGATTCGAACTATCTTTTTGAGGAGTTCACCTCGCTTATGGATTTAACTCAACCCATTTTATTGAAGAGATGAAAAAAAGATTATTTACTCCGGGCCCAACCCCGGTGCCTGAAAATGTCATGCTTCGCATGGCGGCTCCGATTATTCATCACAGGAACCCCGAGTTCATGGAGATTTTGACTAGGGTTCACGAAGATCTCAAATATCTGTTCAGAACAACCCAACCGGTTGTCGTGCTCAGTTGTTCCGGAACCGGTGGCATGGAAGCCACCATTTCAAGCCTCTTCAAACAGGGCGACAAGGTCATCACCGTCAACGCAGGCAAGTTTGGCGAACGGTGGGGCGAACTGGTACGCGTCTTCACTGGCAACTGTATTGAGGAAAAAGTGGCGTGGGGTTCGGCCATTCAGCCTGAACGACTTGCTGAACTGCTCAAAGAGCACCCTGATGCCAAAGGTGTTTGCCTGACTCATTCAGAAACATCCACTGGCACTGCTGCTGACATTCAGGTTCTCAGTGCACTGATTCGCGAACAGTCAGATGCTCTGGTTATTGTTGACGGCATTACTGCGGTCGGAGCTCACGAGTTCCTGTTTGACGATTGGGGCGTTGATATCTGCATAACCGGCTCCCAGAAAGGGCTCATGATGCCGCCAGGACTGGCTCTGGTTGCCATTTCTGAACGGGCACAGGATATCATTAAAGGCCAAACCGGCATGACTCAGTACTACCTGAGCCTGAAAAAAGCTCTAAAAGCCCATGCAGGCGACGATACACCCTTTACTCCTGCAGTCTCATTGGTCATAGGTCTTGATGAAGCATTGCAGATGATCAAGGCTGAGGGCATTGAAAATATCTGGAAACGGCATGAAAGTCTTGCAAGTGCCTGTCGCCAGGGATGTAACGCTCTAGGCATGAAGCTGTTCAGCAGCTCTCCATCGTTTGCCGTTACTCCAGTATGGCTTCCCGAAGGAGTAAAATGGTCAGCGTTCAACAAGGCCCTGAAACAAAGCAACGGCATCACTGTTGCGGCAGGTCAGGATGAGTACAAGGACAAGATTTTCCGCATCTCTCATCTCGGCTTTTACGATGAACTTGATATGCTGACCGTCATTGGCGGCATTGAACGTGCACTGAAGGAGATCGACTTCGCTTTTGAAATCGGTGCTGGCGTCAGTGCTGTCCAGAAGGCATTCCTCGGCAATTAAAGCCCTCGCGGCGCCTTCACCATGATATTCCTGCACACTCTCCTGCTTGTTGTTGCTCTCGCATCTTCAATGCAGGAGATGCTCAGGGAGTATCGGCTGCAACTGAAAGCTGATGCGCTCTATGAACGCCGCGCATACAGAGAAGCGGAAACCGTTTTTCGGCAGCTTGTCTCCCTTGTCCCGGAACCAAAAGAGAGAGCGACAGCCAGTTTCAATCTTGCTTGTGCCCTCTACATGCAAGGAAAATATCCTGAAGCGGGGACACTCTTTGTCAGCAACACCAACCCTGACATTGAACACCGGGAGAACAGACTGAAGGCAATATTCAATGAAGGTAATACCCTTGCCATGAGAGCCATCGGAAGCAGCGAAAAAGCGCAAAAAAATGCGCTGTTCCGCCAATCGCTCAATTGCTTCAAAAGTGTCCTTTTAACCGACCCGGGTGATGGTGATGCAAAAGTCAATTATGAAATTGTCCAACGTTTTCTGGATGAACTTGAGAACCCGAAACAATCTTCTGCGTCAACGAAGAATAATAAAAGCTCTCATCAACCAACATCCGGCATTGGCAAGGAAATCGCGGATCGCCTGCTTGGGAATGCGCAACAGGATGAATCTTCACTGATGCGAAGGCTTTCAGGAACCGGAAAATCAGCATCACAGAGCAGCAAAAACAACCAGGACTGGTAAAGCGAAATGCCCCCGACAAAAAAAGTCCTGCTGGTTTTTCTTCCATCAGAAAGCGGTGTTGATGGCGCCCGTTCCCTCTACAGCGAAAAAGAGATCACCCCTCTTTTAAGATGGTTCAACCGTTCGCTCAGGACAATAATCAAGCAAAGCCAGTTCGCCATTCCACCACTCTCGCTCATGATCCTCAGCTCTGTGGAAGTCCCCGGAGTTGAGCAGTTGATTTGCGACATGAGGTTTGAAGAGTTTCCCTTCAATGAAAAATGGGATCTGGTCGGTATCAGCGTCCAGACCGGAATGGCAAAAAATGCGTTTGCCCTCGCCGACAAACTTCGTCACGCAGGAATCCCTGTTGCACTTGGAGGCGCTCATGTAACTCTCTTTCCTGAATCATGCCGCCCTCATGCCGATGTGCTTGTGCAAGGAGAAGCTGACGATCTTTGGAAGGAGGTGCTCACCGACCTTGCGGCAGGTATACTTAATCCACTTTACCGCTCCGACATCTTTCCCGATCTCGGATGTTCAAGACCAGTCAGTAAAACATCGCTCATCAAAAGCCGATACTTTACCACCAACCTGATACAGACTGGACGAGGGTGCCAGTATAGTTGCGACTTCTGCAATGTCCATCTCCTCAATGGTCATACGTTGCGGAGAAGAGCGGTCGCTGACGTTGTCAGTGAAGTTGCGCGGTTTCAGCAGGATGACCGCCGAATATTCTTTTTTGTTGATGACTCCATCAATGCCGACCCCGTTTATGCGCTTGAACTCTTCCGAAAACTCATTCCACTGAAGATTCGCTGGTTCGGGCAGGCAACCACAACCCTCGGCCAGCAGCATGAATTGCTTGAAACCTTTGCCGATTCCGGGTGCCAGGCGCTCCTTGTTGGAATAGAGAGCATTGAGGCAAAAAGCCGAAGCGCCCACAAAAAAAATCAGAACAGGGCTGGAGAGCTGGTCAAGGCCATTACAACCATCAGAGACGCGGGAATAAGCCTTTACGGAAGCTTCATTTACGGCCTCGACGGTGACACCGTTGATACCCCGGCAGCAATTCTTGATTTTATCCATGAAACAAAGCTTGACGTGCCGGGCATCAACATTCTGCGACCGACTCCCGGCACACAGGTTTTTGAGCGGCTCAGGGAGGAGGGACGACTGCTCTTTGACCCTCTCGACATTACCGCATATCGTTACTCCTTCGGCCAGGAGATGCTTTATCTGCCAAAAAACATTCCACTCGACGCCTTTATCGAAAGCTACTCTACACTTACACGCAAAGTGTTTACCCTGAAAAACTCCGTCATAAGAGGCCTGTCGGCCCCCAGAGCGAAAAGTGCCGTGCTGCTCTTCAATCTCTTCTACACCCATCTTTACAGCCTCTCCCGTCAGGATCTGCGGCATCAACGTGAAAACAACTTCTGAAAAAACCATTTTGCCATACGACGAATAATTTTTAAACTGTCAATCAACGTTTTTGAAACCATACCCGGCACAACAACCTAAACCTTTCTTGAAAATGACTATGAAACCCTTTCTCCCTTTGCTGACGGTAAGCCTTCTTTACCTTGGCGCATGTGGCCTTGAGAAACCACCTGCCTCACTCAAATTTCCCGATGACAAGAAAGAAGCTGCCGCGCCTGCGTCTGTTGCCGCACCTGCCGCTGCGCCTACAAAAGCTGAGGTTCCAGCAGACCCAAAATTGGCAGCAGGTAAAACGGTGTATGACGCAAGTTGTGCTGGATGTCATGAAGCAGGCATGATGGGCGCGCCGAAACCTGGCGACAAAGCTGCATGGAAAGATCGTATCGCAAAGGGTCTGGATGTCGTTACGAAAAATTCACTACAGGGATTCACTGGCAAAGCGGGCATGATGCCAGCAAAAGGCGGCAATGCAAGTCTGACTGATGAAGCGGTGACAAACGCTGTCGCTTTCATGGTGGATAAATCGAAATAAAAATGACGATCGGGAGCTGTGGCACAACAGCTCCCATTTTTTTTTCGGCTTCACTGCAAAATTGATTTCAGTTACCCTCCCTCCTTAGTAATATGCACCTGTCTCATACACCAAAATTCTTTATATCATGACCCATCTCCATATTGGCTTTGTCGGAACAGGAAGAATTGCACGGGCCCTTATTGGAGGCCTCAGCCAGAGAGAAAACACCCTCATTTCAGGCTTTGACAGGGAACCGGCTGCTCTCTCTGCCATTTCCGCCGATTACCCCGTTCAGCCCTGTCAGTCGATTGAAGAGGTTGCCCGAAAGGCGCAAGTCATCATTCTTGCGGTCAAACCTTACCAGATTGCAGAGGTACTCGAAAAGCTGAAACCGTCGCTCAATGCCAATCACCTTATGATCAGCGTTGCTGCGGGTATCTCCTCGGAGTTTATCAGAACAAATGCTATAGAAGAGTTGAAAGTCATCAGAGTTATGCCCAATACTCCAGCTTTCGTTGGCGAAGGCATGACCGCTCTCTGCCGTGGGAAAATGGCTTCGGATGATGATGTCGCCCTTGCAAGCGAGCTCTTCAGTTCAATTGGCAAGGTCATCATTCTTGATGAATCGCAGATGGATGCTGCAACCGCGCTTTCCGGCAGCGGACCAGCCTATATGTTCTCTATGCTTGATTCGCTGGCAGAAGGGGGACGGTTGTGCGGCCTTTCATACGATGAAGCGCTCCTTCTTGCTGCACAAACCATGATCGGGGCGGTAAAAATGGTGCTTTCCGGCACAAAAAATCCTGATGAACTCAAACGGGATGTCACTACGCCGGGCGGAACAACAGAAGCCGGACTGAAGGTCATGGATGAAAAAAATATCAGGCAGATTCTGATAGAAACAGTTGCTGCCGCTGCGGCCCGCTCCAGAGAACTCATGAAATAATCACTATGGCCAAAGGCTTAGCTCTTAACCGGTACTGCGCTCTCTTCTGGCTTATCATAGCATCTCTTAGTGCTCCAGCAATTGCAGGGGCATCAGGGAATCTGGATAAACCATTCCTTATTTCTTCAATAAGCAGCACAAGCCCTTTTGTTGGCCAAGAAATACTCTTGACGTACACACTCTATTTCAAGAATGTTGCACCAAAAATATCCTCAGAAACCAACCCTTCACTGCAAGGTTTATGGGCCAAAGAGAGCGTTCCTGACCACTTTATCAAAAGCATTCCGACTACGATTAAGGGAGAAAGCTTCAGAAGCGCCATTGTCAAGCAGTTCAGACTGGTGCCTATCCAGAGCGGCACTATCAAGGTTTCAGGCTACAACATGCAGTGCGTTCTACCACAGCAACAGGTTACAACCAATGGAAATGAACTGCCCGATACCCGAGTAAAAATCACAGCACCTGAAATTATCATCTCCGCGCACGCTCTTCCCGAACCAGTACAGGAAGGCTTCTCAGGCGCCGTAGGTAACTTTTCGCTTAACGTTCTTGCCGATAAACAGAATCTCAGGATTGGAGAGCCATTATCAGTGAAACTCACTCTCACAGGAACCGGCAGCCTGCTGACGCTGGAACTGCCAGCTCTTCATCTTCCCGAAAGTTTTCAACAAAACCCTCCCGAGAGAACAACAATCCTCAATAAAGAGTCAGTGCTCAGCTCAGGCTCCATAACATCAACAATAATCGCCTGGCCTCAATTGGAAGGTGATTTTCATATTCCGTCACTGCGTTTTGTGGTTTTCAATCCTGAAACCAGACAATACAGTACCCTTCTTTCAAAGCCGTTTGACATAACAGTATCAGGCGCAATGCAAGGTGCCATGACGAACGAAAAAAAGCCTTCTGACCCATCTCCGGGAATAAAGAAAACCTTCCCCTCGTTGCTCACGAATACAGCAATCATAATAATATTGCTGCTCTGTGGTGTTGCCATAGTAATAACAAGAAAAAAACAACTTCAAAAGAGAGCCTTGGCACAACTTGATTCTGCAGAAATGATCAGGCCTGATAGTAGCAACTCTGCCGGAAAAATGAAGCAGCAGCTTTTTACCGTGCTTGAAGAGGCGGGAATAAAAAGTCCGGGAGGCTTGACTCGGAGGGAGCTGAAACAGGCGCTGCTGGAGATCAAGAGTACCGATGAAACTCGAAAAGAGCTCACTACTTTGCTTGACGCATTAGACATGATTATATACTGTCCCGCCGGAAAAAAAGAGGCAGAAATCCCTGAAGGGATTGCAGCAAGAGTTAATGTTCTGCTGAATGAATTGAAAAAGGTGGGAGTGACTCGCTGAAAAGAGCAATGGCTTGTTCAGGATAATCAGTAATAATTCCATCGGCACCAAGGTGTTTCATGGCCAGCATCTCTTCGGCATAATTCACCGTCCAGGGAACCACCAAAATGTTCTGGTTATGGAGATCTTCGATCATTTCCCGGTCAACAAGAGAAAAATGGGGATTAAGATACTGAGGCACAAAACCAAGTGCTTGCAGAGATTTCGGAATATGTTGCGCCTCATCGATCAGCAGGCCATAACATAACCGTGAGTTCAACTTCCAGGCCTCCCGAATCACCCGACTGTCGAAAGACTGTATCCTCACCCGGGACGACAACCCCTCTGCCTGAACAAGCTGGAGAACAAGGGCTGCATACTTGTCCGGGGATGGATGAAATACAGCATCCTTATCGGGCCATGACTTTATTTCAAGATTATAAATCATACGTTCCTTCATCCCCCTGGAAGCCATAAAAGTATCGACCTCCCTGAATACGGCAGCAAGAAGCGGCTTGCACACGGGAATCCTAAGCTGACAGGGAAAAGAGGGATGAGGCAGACCACAGTCAAAAGAGGCAATATCTGCATAGTTCATATCGTACATGACATAGCGCCATCGGTCTTTCATGCTCAGGGGACGGCCTTGTGGATCAGAACAAAGTGGAGCTGAAAGCCAGGGATCATGAGAAACAACAAGCTCATGATCTCTCGATACCACAAGATCAAGCTCCAGAACCCTTACGCCAAGAGCTGCTGCATGACAGAATGCCTGAAGTGTATTTTCGGAGAAAAACGATCTTGCGCCCCGATGTGCCTGTATCTCAAAAGCCATATTGTCCACACTCCCACCCAAAAGAATCGCTTATGGGTTGCGTTTGCCGGAAGTAACACGAGATACTTTGGAAAAAGTCTTCTTTTTCGGTTTTCTTTTCTGCTGCTTGTTTCCGTCCGCACTTTTTGAAACCGGATGCACTCCACCGCCACTCACACTGAAATAGTCTGAAGGGCTTTTGGCTCTGCTTTTATTAAACCGATTTTTGCGGTACTTTTTTTCAAGGTCAGCATAAGGACTGGGCGGGTCTGGAGAGGTATTGTAATTATTAAAATTCGGCTCTTCAATGACCTCAACAACATCATCCAAAACCACGTCAGGATGAACTTTAGTAACCAAGTTATTTCAATTTATGTTCAACAAATCAAGAGCACTCTTTTTACTCAGGATTATTTCCGAAGGGAGTTTAATTTACAATTTTAGAATTAAAATACAAGCAATACAGTAAACTGTTGCCTGTTATTAGCACCCTGTTAGCGTTTTTGCATTGCTTGTTGTCAGTATAAGTCGTAAATTATCAATTATTTCATAAAAAACCGGAGATTGTCAATGGATATTCGCAGATGGATTCTGGCCATTATTCTACCCCCTTCCGCAGTCACGAACAAGGAGGCTGGCACGATTATGCTGACAGGGCTTCTTACGCTCTTCGGCTGGTTGCCTGGTGTCGTCTTTGCAATTTTCATGATACTTCAGGAAAAACGCCAGGTAAGCGCCTGACGTCCAACCATGAAGCTTCTGGTTGCAATCGATTTTTCGGAACTTGCCGGGAGAGTTATTTCTGAAGCAGAAAAACTTGTAAAAAGCCTCCCTGCACAAGTTTTTCTGCTTCATGTCATTCCGCCCTCCTCACCAATTATTGACGTACCTCCAGAAGTCGAAACATTGCTTCCCGTTGACAATACGCATGATAATGAAGGTCATCTTCTCAGCAAAGAACCTGAATCTGCTCAACTTCTGACTGTTGCCGCAAGGCTGCAGGAAAAAGGCATTGATACCTCAGTTATCATTGCACACAACGACGAGGTTACCGCAATTATCGGAGAAAGCAAGAAAAACTGCGTTGATATGATCATGCTTGGATCGCATGGACACGGAGCACTTTTTCACCTTCTTATTGGCAGCGTCTCGGAAGGAGTAATCCGTCAGGCATCCTGCCCGGTGATTATCGTGCCTTCAAAATAGTGGTGAGCAGCCGCCAGTCCGAGGTAGTAACCCGGCCAGCGTTGCCACAGGAATAAATGTGTTTACGGAAGCCTGTTCAGGGCGCTGACCGTCGCCTTGATTGATGCAAGGCTGATATTCGAATCAATACCGGCGCCGTAAGAGAGCCTGCCATCAGCACAAACAATCTTGATGTAAGCAACGGCAAGAGCTCCGGCACTGCGCCCAATAGCATGCTCTGCATACTCGTCAACACTGAAATCCAGTCCACTCTCCCTGATAAATCCCTTGACAAAGGCGTCAAGAGGGCCATTTCCCTGAGCCTCGAAGGTGAACTCCCGCTCTTTCGTCTGCACGACACAACTGATGGTGGTATCCTCTTCATCTTGACGGCGCGGCTCCTCATCATCCCAGGTGATATGGCACTTTTTGAGAGTAACAGGTTCCCTCAGTTTCACATACTCCGCATGAAACAGTTCGTGAATCTGATCCGGCGTCAACTCTGCGCCTGTTGTATCGGCAACGCCCTGCACCGCCTCAGCAAAATCAGGCTGCATCCATTTCGGAATCTGGATACCGTAATCTTTTTCAAGAACATAAGCGACGCCTCCCTTTCCTGACTGACTGTTGATACGTACAATGGCCTCATAGGTGCAGCCAACGTCCTGAGGGTCGATAGGCAAATAGGGTACTGCCCATAAGCCACCGGGAGAGGATGGTTGCGCTTTCATGCCTTTGCTGATAGCATCCTGGTGAGAACCGGAAAACGCTGTATAGACGAGATCTCCGGAATAAGGCTGACGGGCATGAATATCCATACGGGTACAACGCCGGTAAACATCACGAATACGAGGCAGATCAGAAAAATCAAGTTCAGGATCAACTCCCTGGGTAAAGAGGTTCAGCGCCATGGTGACAATATCCATGTTGCCACATCGTTCACCATTACCAAACAATGCTCCCTCAACCCGGTCAGCACCAGCCAACACAGCCAATTCAGCCGTAGCAACAGCAGTGCCCCTATCATTATGAGCATGAACACTGATCAGGACAGCATCTCTCACCTTGATGTTGCGGCAAAACCACTCAATCCTGTCAGCATAAATATTCGGCTGCGACATTTCGACCGTGGAGGGAAGATTCAGGATAATTTTGTCATCGGCAGAGGCGCACCAGGTATCCATAACCGCATGACAGACATCGAGTGCATAATCGAGCTCGGTACCGGTAAAACTTTCAGGGCTGTACTCGAGGCGAATACCAGCGTTGCCAGATTCATCCTTTAGAAGGCGAACAAGCGCTGTCCCCTCAATCGCAATAGCCTTGATCTCTTCCCTGTTTTTGCGGAAGACCACATCCCTCTGCAAGGTTGATGTCGAATTGTAAAGATGCACGATGGCATGTCTGGCACCGCTGATGGCATCGAATGTTTTTCGAATCAAATGTTCACGCGCCTGGGTCAACACCTGGATCGTGACATCATCAGGAATAAGGTTGCCATCAATCAGCCGTCGAGCAAAAGCATACTCCGTTGCAGATGCTGAAGGAAAGCCAACTTCTATCTCCTTGAAACCAATGGATACAAGAAGCTGAAACATGGCGACCTTTTCATCCACGCTCATTGGCACAGGAAGCGCCTGATTGCCATCACGAAGATCAACACTGCTCCATATCGGGGCTTTCGTGATTGTCTTATCTGGCCAACTTCTATCGGCAAGAGCAACCAATGGGTATGGCGCATACTTTTTATAATTCATCATCCTGTCATTACTCCTTTCTTTTATCCCATTAACGAATAAAGCCACCAATCCCTCAGGGTTGGTGGCTTTAACAATGTTCTTTCAGATGGCAAAAACGAATTAAAAAGCACCTCCCCCATGAGCGTCAAGACTCAGGAGCAGCAGGCTGAGGGGAAGCAAAAACTTGTTTGTATTCGTTATTCGCATGACCATCACTTCATCATCAACAAATGAACCCAATACCTTTAATTACTGCTAAAAGATAAAAAAATAACCGTTGCCTGCAAATCTCACTCGAATAATTGATTCTGTATCATTGCCATCACTCAGAATTGAACTGACCTACCGCAACCCGTTCCGTATAATCCGAATAATCTCCTTTTTGCTGCGTGAGTTCAGCATCATATGCCGCCAATGGCTGTCTGCGGCCATCTTGCTGATGGCGCCAAGAAGTCGAATGTGACTGTCAGGATCGGACTGAGGAGAGAGCATTAAAAACATAATCTGAGCTGTTTTGCCTGATTCTGCGTCATAAATACCTACCCGGTTGACACCTATTGCGAGAACCGGTTTGTTGAGATTATTGAGTCTGGCATGAGGAATGGCGATATCCGAGCCAACAAAGGTGCCTCCCTGCTGCTCCCGTTCCAGAAGGCTCTTGAACGCACTCACTTCGTCAATACCAGGATTGACAAGACAGCATTCGTGCAGCAACTGGCGAAACGCCTCTTCCTTATCAAGAACACTTTCCCACAAAACAACCATTGCGCTCCTGATCGGTTCTTTCCAGCCATAGTGCGACCGGCTTACTGCTGTAAGACTCCCTTTAAAGCCGGAAAAGAGTTTTGTCTTTTCAACAACACCTTCTTCCCTGGTATCGAGGACGATCACGTTGATTCCCCTGCATTCGCTGATTAAGCGCTCAATAATGGTCTGTCGGCCTTGAAGACGTTGCCATAACGAAAGTTTTTTTCCTGAATTGCCGATGACGATATGTCCAACACGATATTCCCTCGCAAACTGCAGAATGGTTTTAACCACATCGTCCCCTTTATAGGTAAAGACTGTCGCGCCAAGTTGTTGGGCAAGAGCAAGTGTATTGGAAAGCAAACGTTGTACTTTTGCATCAATATTGGTTGGACTGTCAGAAAGCGTCTGCACATAGACAGCATACCAGTCTCTGTTCAGCCGTCCTGCTATACGTGATGCGTAGCGCAGAATGGTTTCACAGTTCCATGTTTTTGAACTGAGGCAAACCATAAGCTGATCGGGATTGGCAACCGAATCGTCATGAAAGTGGTTGCGCCGCTTAGAATCAAGCTGTGCAGCAAGCTCTCGCAGGGTCAGCTCCCTGAGCTGCTCAAGATTTTCAGATTGAAAAAAATTGGACAGGGCCGTTTCCAAACGGCCGGAAACATAGACTTTTCCTTCGGAGAGGCGCTGACGCAGATCATCGGTTGTAATATCAACATTGACAAGCTGATCGGCCAGCACCAGAATACGGTCAGGCACCCGTTCCTTCACCTTCACTCCGGTGGCATGTTCTACCGTTTCATAAAGGCTTTCGATATGCTGAATGTTCAGGGTTGAAATCACATGAATACCGGCGGCAAGAATTTCCTCAATATCTTCATAGCGTCTTGAATTTCTGCTTCCCGGAACATTGGTATGTGCAAGTTCATCAACAAGCACAACTGCGGGATGACGTTGGAGAACGGCATCAATGTCCATTTCGGTAATTTCTATACCCCGATATAACAGGCTTTTCCGGGGTATAATCTCCAGTCCTGACAGCAAAGCTTCAGTCTCCTTCCTGTTATGGGTTTCTACAAGGCCAACAACAACATCAATCCCATTGTCTTTAAGGCGTCTTGCCTCCTGCAGCATCTGCCAGGTTTTCCCCACACCAGCGCAGTAGCCGACATAAATCTTGAGTTTACCCCGTTGCGACCGCTGGATGAGACGCAAAAAACTGTCGGCTCTGTTGTTGCTATCCATAGATCTCTCTTCCCTTGATTAATTCGTTTACAGAATTATTTCTTCAATCGGTCAAGCGATCTGTTGAGTTGCAGAACATTCACAAGCGACTCGTTCAATAAGGGAATGGTGACGTTTCCACTTGTCGGCTCATAGATCAGTCTCATCACCTGATCGACAGAAAGACCCCTTGCATGGGCAACTCTTGATGCCTGAAATCGTGCAGCCGCAATCGAAATATGCGGGTCAAGACCGCTGCCTGAAGCTGTAACAAGATCTGCAGGAACTGTTTCTCCTTTTTTCAGTGCAAAGGAACCAAGCAGTTTCTCGCTCTTCTGGCGCATTGCCAGAGATGCAGGTGAAAGATTACTTCCACCTGCTCCGGCAGCGTTCCATGATACTGCCGATGGACGGGACCAGAAATTTTCAGGTCGGCTAAACTGCTGGCCAATAAGTTCACTGCCGACAACCTGTCCGTTTTCAGAACGGATAAGAGAACCCGATGCAGAATAGGGGACAATCTGAGCAGCCAGAAGTACGATTACGGTATACAACCCGCTGCAGATCAACACAGTAACGAGAAGAATACGTAATGAGACCGCAAATTGTCGCGTGAGATCCCCAAATGATAGCGTTGTTTTCATGGTAGCAAAACGTTTGTTTATATAAGACCGGTTAAGGCTATAAGCATGTCAATAAGCTTGATACCTACAAATGGTACCATTACTCCCCCAAAACCGTAGATAATCAGATTTTTCCGGAGCGTAGCGTCGGCTCCCACCGGACGATATTTGACACCTTTTATCGCGACAGGTATCAACAATGGAATAATGATGGCATTAAAAATCAATGAGGACAGAATGGCGCTTTCCGGTGTCGCAAGATGCATAATGTTCAGTACGGCGAGTCCTGGTATTGCCAGAACAAACATTGCCGGAATAATGGCAAAGTACTTGGCAACATCGTTGGCAATAGAAAACGTCGTCAATGCACCCCGCGTCATAAGCAACTGCTTGCCAATCTCGATGATCTCAATAAGTTTCGTCGGGTCACTGTCCAGATCGACCATATTGCCAGCCTCTTTGGCTGCCTGGGTACCGGAGTTCATGGCAACACCGATATCAGCCTGGGCAAGCGCTGGCGCATCATTGGTGCCATCCCCCATCATGGCAAGCAATCTTCCGCCCTGCTGTTC
>Ga0118677_10000570_pt1 | contig 81045 bp, 68 predicted proteins | sample AliMusrvi5mmetaG_FD_86154 | JGI IMG/M metagenome (GOLD analysis project Ga0118677, IMG submission 86154)
GCAGGATTTCGGCCCAGTGCGGGGGATTTTCCTCGGCGACGTTCAGGCGGGCGAGTTTGTGGAATGCCGAGACGCCGGCGGCGGGGTGCGGGTAGACGCTAAGGGCGAAACGGTCGGCTTGCCGCTCCAGGTGGCGCGAGAAGGCATTGGCGAGGGGCATCGCCAGCAGCGACAGCGCCATGCCCAGCGCCAACAGCAGCGGATAAGCTGCCGGTTCGGCCAGCGAGTGAACGGCCAGTTCCGCTCCCCAGCGCTGCAGCAGCAATCCGAAGGCCAGATAAAGCACGAAACCGCCGACCAGCGTGCCGGCAATCGAGACGAGAATGCCCAGGCGGATGTGCCCGAGCACGTAATGGCCCATTTCATGCGCCACGATGAACTTGATTTCATCGGGCGAAAAATACTTCAGCAAGGTGTCATAGAGCACGATCCGCTGGGTGGGGCCGATACCGTTTACATAGGCATTCACCGCGTTGCTTTGCCGGCTGGCATCCATCTGGAAGACTTCATCGGCGGGAATGCCCTGCTGGTGCGCCATGGCGAGGATCTCCCGGCGCAGTTCGGTGTCCTGCAACGGGGTGAACTTGTTGAAGAGCGGGGCGATGAATACCGGCTCGATTAGCAGCAGAAACAGGCTGACCGGTGCCGACGCCGCCGCGGTCCACAGCCACCAGGTGTGCGGCGCACGACGCAGCAGGCCATAGAAGAGCAGCAGCAGCGGGAAACCGGTCAATATGCCGATCCCAGACGCCAGGAGATGCTCGCGCAGCCAGGCCAACGGGGTCTGATTTGACAGCCCGTATTGGTGCGGGAAGATGAAACCGGCGTAATAATCGAGCGGCAGCGTAAGCAAGAAGCTGCCCAGGGTGATGATTCCGAAGACCACCGCCAGCGCGGGAATCCATCCGGTCAACGGTGCGGTCACGCGCGCCAGCCAGCGCGTTCCGCCCAGCAGCAATATTCCGGCGAGCAACGCGCCTTCATACAGCAGCGAACCGAGAAAGAGCAACCGCCCCTGCCGTGCATGCCGGTGCGCGCGCGCCTGTTCCTCCGGCGTGGGCGGCCCGCCGGAGAGATCGGGAACCGGGGCGAACGCAAATACCGGTCGCAACAGTGCCGGCGGTTGCGCCGCGACCACACCGGGAAGGCAGCATAACAGCGCAATGCCCACCGCCAGCAAGCAAAATTTCCGCCACAACCAGTAGAACGCGCGGCGCATCATCAGGGAGATTGTATCCTGGTGGTGGAGATGGAAAACGGCGAGGATGGGTGGATATGTGAGTGTGGGTGTGTGGGAGTTTGGGAGTATGATCAACGGATTATTTATCTGAACCGTGATGGGAAGGATTGAAGGATGCACTTGATTACCTAGCTTATCAGGGTCCTCCTTCAATCCTTTCTAATCACGGTTCCGACTAAATTATGGTCCAGGCGCGGAAGCGACGCAACGGAACCCGAATTCGTTGAGTGCGATGTCCGGATTGCTGAATTTGCGACATGCGCAGCGGAAGTAACCGAGGTAAGTGTCGTCCCACGAACCACCTCGCAATACGCGGTATGTATTGCTCGGTTTCGCTCAGGCGCGACTACGATCGCAATACGTGTTAATCCGCTAACGGATAGCTGCCGAATTCAGTCAGTGCATCGGTGAAGGCTTGCCGGTGCTCTTCGGGGAAGGGCAGGTATTGATCGGGGGCGCAAAAATAACCACCCTCACGACCGAGTAGCGATAGGCAGCGACGGACTTCCGCATGGATGCGCTCAACGGGGCCATCCATCAGCAATGCGGAGGAGACGCCGCCGTGCAGCGTCAGCCGTCCCTGGGTGATGCGACGGACTTCCGCCAGGTCGTTCGCGGTGGCCTGGATGGGGTTCAGGCAATCGATGCCGAGGGCAATAAAGGTCTCCAGCAGCGGGGTGATGTGGCCACAGGAGTGGAAATCGATCATAACATTGTGTGCTTTATAGAGGCTGATGAGCCGCCGGTATTCGGGCACGAGAAACGCGTGGATGATCTCCGGGGAGAGCAACAGGCCGTGCTGAGTGCCGAGGTCGTCGCTGAAACCGACCATCTCGACGCCAACCGCCAAATAATGGCGGGCGATGCCAAGTTGAAAGTCCATGATGCGATGCAGTAGTTCACGCGTCGCCTCCGGCTCCGTCAGGAAGTTGCACATCATGTTTTCCATCCCGCAGAGCATGTAGGCGCGCTCCCAGAGCGTGTCGCGGTGATTGCCGGAAAGGAAGGTCGTCGCGCGATCCCAGCCGGCGGCATTGGCGTATATTTGCCCGCACAGCCGCTCATTGTCCGGATCAGGCCAGCGATAGGCCGCCAGGTCGCGCGGGAGATCGGTGAGCGGATTGCCCCGTGGGAACCCCATCACCCCCGCGTGCTCTTTATGCCAGACGGTGCCCCAGATATCCTGCCAGCGCGTGCCCACCGGCGCATCGTGATCAACACCGTCGGTACTCTCGTGATTTACACCGAAATAGCGAAGGTGATGCTGCGGTCCCGGGCCTTCCAGCACACGCGCGGGCTGACCGAAGCGGAGAATCTCCAACGTGATCTGTTTGTCGGTCATCACGCTGCCAGCATACGGTGACGTGTTGCCGGTGTCAAGGGCTGTATGCCCCCCTCTTCCCCTGAATGCCTTTTCATGGTAAGATACTCGCTACCTAAAAGGAGGGTAAGATGAACGCCACGCCGACTGATGCACTGACCAAGCCGACGTATAAGGCGGGACTCGAAGATGTCGTCGCCTGCGACTCGAGTATCTGTTTTATCGACGGTAAAAAAGGCCGCCTGGTTTATCGCGGGTATGACATTGCCGAATTAGCGGAGCACAGCACCTTTGAAGAGGTGGCTTACCTGCTCTGGTATGGACGCTTGCCCGGGAAGATCGAATTTGAAGTCTTTCTCGACGGTTTCACCGGCAGTACCGAGTTGCCGTTGGAAACGGTGATGATTCTGCGCATGTTTCCCAAGGCAGCCACGCCGATGGAAGTGTTGCGCACCGCGGTGTCGTCGCTGGGGCATTGGGACCCGGACAGCGGCAACACGCGCCTCGATGCCTGTCTGCGCAAAGCACAGCGCCTGACCGAACGCATCCCCCTGCTGGTCACCGCGCACCAACGCTTGCGGCTGGGGATGGAGCCGGTGCGGCCGATTCCCGCAAAAAGCATCGCCTATAATTTTCTCTACACCCTGCATGGGCAGGAACCGGACCCGGAGATGGTGCACGCATTCGACGTCGCGCTGATCTTACATGCCGACCATGAATTGAATGCCTCCACCTTCGCCGCGCGCGTCACCGCGGCAACGATGGCGGACATGTATTCCGCCGTCACCAGCGCGATTGGCGCGCTCAAAGGCCCGCTGCATGGCGGCGCCAACGAGCAGGTGATGAAGCTGCTGCAGGAAATCGGCGATCCGGCAAAAGCGGAAGCCTGGGTGCTGGATGCGCTGGCGAAAAAGGTGAAAGTGCCGGGTTTCGGGCATCGCGTGTATCGCACGGAAGACCCGCGCGCCACCGTGCTGCGCCGCTATGCCGAAAAGCTCTCCCACCAGGCCGGCGACACGCGCCTGTTCGAAACCGCGCAGGAGATCGAACGCACCATGCGCGCGAATAGCAAGGTCTACCCGAATGTCGATTTTTACTCGGCCACCGTCTATCACGCGATGGGCATCTCGACCGAGTTGTTCACGCCGATCTTCGCCATCAGCCGGGTGACCGGCTGGACCGCGCATATCCTGGAACAATGGGGCAGCAATCGGCTGATCCGCCCCCGCGCAGATTACATCGGACCGGAAGATCTCCATTATTCGGCTATCGATGGCCGGATGGGGTAGTTACGTATCGATATCGTAACTAACGTGGCATGACCGTCTCGGTCATGCCACGTTAGTATCATCGTCGCTGGCGCGCGAGCGAGAAGGTATCATGGCATCCTTTTTCCTGCATGAGATGGACTATATCTATTTTTTCTACGGTCTGTCCTCCATTCTCCTGGCGGTCATCGGTTTAATTCTCGTCCGCTTCCCAACCCACTCACTCCAGTGGCGGTGGCTGATCGCGTTCGGTCTACTGCACGCTATCCATGAATGGTTGTATCTCTGCACCTTTTCATGGGGAGATACCGTCCTCTTCGGGTGGATACGCACCGGATTGCTGACCATTTCGTTCCTCTGCCTGGGTGAATTTGCGCGCGGTAATCTTCTGCGCCACCGGCGCGCGCGCATCGGTCGATGGATCTACCTCCCATTGCTCTGCCTGGTCGGCGCCGGTTGCCTCTTCGGCCAACCCGGCGTCAATGCGCTGGCACGCTATCTCCTTGCCCTGCCCGCCGGATTGGCCGGCGCCGGCGTGCTCTGGTATACAAGCCGTCAGCGCGACATCGCTGCACCAGGCGCCTTACGCCTGGCGGCGCTGGCCTGCGCGCTGTATGCGCTCGCGGCGGGTTCGATCGTCTCACCGGCGCCTTTTTTTCCGGCGTCCTGGCTCAACACGGATAACTTCCTGACCGTCATGGGATTTCCCATCCCGCTTGTGTGTGGTCTGCTGACGGTCTGCCTGGCCGCCGCAATCTGGTACCATGCCCAGCGTATGCAGTTTCCGACCCTCACCACGGCACACCGGCGACAGCGCATGCTGGCACTGTCCGCAGCCATCATCGCGCTGCTCCTCATCCTTGCCACCGGATGGACCGTCACTCGCGCACTCGGGCAACAAGCACGCGAACGATTGCGCGTCGCCGCCCTCGATGATGCCCAGATGGCCCTAAACGAGTTAACCTTACTCGATGATAAAACCAACGATGCAACCCTGACGCTGGCGGCTCATCCCGTCGTCATCCGCGCTTTGACATCGCATACCGCCGCCGATTTCGTGCAGTTGAATGCCCTGCTCGATCAATATACCGCCGTGTATGGCATGGCAATCAGCTATGTGATGTCGCCGACCGGTCGGGTGATCGCTTCGTCGAATCGCGCGAGCAAAACCAGCCTGATCGGTGAAAATTTCGCCTCCGATCCGGATTTTCGCCAGGCCCTGCATGGACGGTTGGGCACCGACCTCGCGTTGAAAACGGCGGCATCGAAACGCGGGTATTACGCCGCGGTGCCGGTGTATGGTTCCGACCGGCGCCTCCTTGGCGTGGTCGGGTTGATGATGGGGATGGAATTGCTGGAATCGCACCTGCAGCAAGATAATCTGACGTTTCTCATCGATCCGCACGGGATTATCTTTCTGACCAACCAGCGCACTTATCGGTACCGCGGTCTGTGGCCGATTCCCGAGGACACGCTGGACGATATTATTAGCAGCCGGCAATTCGGCGCGTTGCACGCGTTTTCCCCCCTCTTCTCCCAACCGGTACAGGATAATGCCAATTATACGCTGGAGAAGATCCCGTATTACACCATACGCCTACCCTGGGAGCACTCGGGGTGGTCGATGGTGATCATGAATTCCGATCGCCCGATCAGACTGGCGCGTCTCGGCGGCATCAGTTATTGCCTGGTCATCCTCATCCTGCTGTTGAGTGGATTGGCGGTCTGGCAAATCGTCGGTGGATCGTCGGCACGGATTGCCGCCTCCGAGCAACGTTATCGCGGAATCTTTGAAGGAACACGCGACGCGACGATGACGCTGGACCAACGCGGATTCCTCGACTGCAATCTGGCCACACTGGAGATGTTCGGCTTGCAGACCCATGACGAGTTAATCGCCCGGCATCCCAGCGAGTTGTCACCTGCCCGGCAGCCTGACGATCAGGATTCGCTGACGGCTGCCACCACCCATATCCTGACCGCCTTCCAAACCGGCACCGACTTCTTCGACTGGATGCACCAGCGCGCCGACGGTACGGTTTTTCCGGCTGAAGTCAAACTCACGCGCATCGACCGGGCAAATGAAGACCCGATACTGCTGGCGCTCGTGCGCGATATCTCCGAACGACACCACCATGAAGCGGCGCTGCGGGAGAGCGAGACCAAGTTCCGGGAGATTTTCAAAAATACCCAGGATGTCTTTTACCAAACCGATATGCAAGGCAACCTGATCGAGATCAGCCCCTCGATCGAACGCTATTCGGGTCATACGCGTGAAGAACTGCTGGGCATGCCGGTCTCGCAAGTTTACGTGGATTCCGCCGACCGAGAACGCTTGCTGGCGGCACTCCAGCAGCATGGGGAGGTCGTCGATTTCGTCACGCGGTTACAGAAGAAGGATCACCAGATTGTCGATGTCTCGGTCAATGCCCATCTCCGGTATGATGCCACCCAGCAACCATGCGGCATCGAAGGATCGTTGCGCGACATTACTGCGCGCAAGCGTGCTGAAGACACCTTGCGCCAGGCACTGCAATACCAGCAACAACTACTGGCAACCGCTGCCACGGCAATCTTTACGGTAGATACCACCCATCGTATCACCAGTGTGAACGAAGCATTTTGCGACACGACCGGCTTTACCGCCGATGAAGTGGTGGGGCAGGACTGCGCGATCCTGCGCGGTAACCCATGCACGTCCTTCTGTGGGCTCTACAATCCGGAACGGACTGCCCCCATCTATCAGAAAGAGTGCAGTATTCTTGCGAAAGATGGCCGGATGCTGTCTATCTTAAAAAATGCCTCGGTTATTTGCGATCAGACCGGCCAACTGACCGGCGGCATCGAGTCCTTCGTCGATGTCACGGAATTGATCAAAGCGCGCGAGGCTGCCGAAGCCGCCAGCCGTGCCAAATCGGAATTCCTGGCGAATATGTCGCATGAAATTCGCACGCCGTTGAATGCCATCATCGGCATGACGGAACTCGCGCTGGATCGACCGCTGGATAGTGACTTGCGCGATTATCTGCAGACGGTGATGACCTCCGGCGATGCCTTACTCTCTATTATCAACGATCTGCTGGACTTCGCGAAGATCGAGTCGGGAAAATTCGAGTTGGATGCGCTGCCCTTCCACGTCGGTGAGCTGCTGGAAGATACCACGCGCACGCTGGCGATACGCGCGCATGTCAAGGAACTGGAATTAGCGTGCGCGGTCGCGCCACAGATGCATGAACACCTGATCGGCGATCCCAACCGCCTGCGCCAGATCCTGGTCAACCTGATCGGCAACGCGATCAAATTTACCGAGCACGGCGAAGTCATCGTGGCAGTCGAGGTCGAAACGGAGACGGAAGAAGACCTGTTGCTGCATTTTCGCGTCAGCGATACCGGCATCGGCGTCCCGCCTGACCTGCAACAGATTATCTTCGGCGCCTTTACGCAAGCAGACAGCAGTACCAGCCGTAAATACGGCGGCACCGGACTGGGACTGGGTATCTCGCAAAAACTCGTCAACCTGATGCAGGGGGAGATCTGGGTCGAAAGCCCCAACCCGGACCGCAGCACCGCGAACCCCGGCAGCGTGTTTCATTTCACCGCGCGTTTTTCCAAACACGCCGGCGCGCAACCGGATGTTCCGTCGCTGCAACCGGAACAACTCGTGGGATTACCGGTACTGGTGGTCGATGACAATGCAGCCAATCGCCGGATTCTGACGGAGATTCTCACCGCGTGGCGCATGCTGCCGACCACGGTGGATAGCGCGGATGCCGCCGTGGATGCATTGGAAGCGGCAAGTCGGGAGGATCGTCCCTTCTCCCTGGCCTTGTTGGACGTGAGCATGCCGGGACGCGATGGCTTTTCGGTAGCCGAATACATCACCCGACATTCCAACCGATCGCATACCGCGATCATGATGCTGTCATCGGTAGCCATTCATTACGATGCCGAACATTGCCGGCAATTGGGCATCGAAGCTTATCTGGTCAAACCAATCAAACGGTCGGAACTGCTGAATAGTATGTTATCCGTCCTCGCGTTTAGCGGCAAGCCGCCGTCACAGCCGGTCACGGTCGCGGTGGAAGCCACAGCCCTGCCGCAACGCCCGTTGCGAATTCTGCTGGCCGAGGATAACGTGGTCAATCAAAAGATGGCGATCATCATGCTGCAGCAGATGGGCCACACGGTGATGACTGCCGACAACGGACGAGAAGCGCTGACCGCGGTACAGGAAACACCGTTCGATCTCGTCTTGATGGACGTGCAGATGCCCGAAATGGATGGGTTGGAAGCGACGCGAAGCATCCGCGCGTTTGAAACACCGCTTGGTCGCCATACCCCGATTCTCGCCATGACCGCCCACGCCTTGAAAGGGGATCGGGAACGGTGCCTGGAGGCCGGGATGGACGGCTATGTGAGCAAACCGATTCACACCAGTCATCTCATCGCGGAGATGATGCGCGTGCTGCCGGATTTGACGCAAGTGCCCGCGACCCCCGCGAGCGCTCCGCGTGCGGATGCCGAGGTATTCGATGCGCGGGAGTTGCTGAACCGGGTCGGCGGCAATCGCACCATACGCGATGAAATCATCGACTTGTTTATCGGCGACTATCCGGAGCGTTTGGCGGAGATTCGGCAGGCGATGACCGCGCATGACCTGACCGCCGTCCAACGGGCCGCGCATACCGTGAAGGGAAGCACGGCGAGTATCGGCGCCCGGACCGCGCAGCAGGCGGCCTATACGGTTGAAATGGCGGCAAAAGCCGGTGACAGTGCCGGTGTGCCGGCAGCAGTCGACTTACTTGAGCAAGAACTCCAGCGGTTGGCGCAGGCGTTGATCGCGCTGAAAGTGATGGAACCCCGATGAAAATCCTTCTCGCCGAAGACGATGTGGTGTCCTGCCATATGATGCGAGCCATGCTGACAGCCTGGGGCTATGAAGTGGTAGTGGCATCGGATGGCCACCAGGCCTGGGACCTGTTATCCGGTGAGCACGCGCCGCAACTGGCGATTCTCGATTGGGTGATGCCGGGCATGGATGGCGTCGATGTCTGCCGCCAAGTCCGGAAGGTCGGGAAAGAGCCCTATGTCTACATTGTGCTGCTGACGGCGAAAGGCGAAAAAGAGGATCTCATTGCCGGTTTGGAAGCCGGCGCGGATAATTACATCACCAAGCCGTTCGATCCGCATGAATTGAAAGTCCGGCTGCGCGCGGGACGGCGGATTCTCGATCTGCAGGACCAACTCATCACCGCCCGCACCGTCCTCCAGGACCGCGCCACCCATGACCCGTTGACCGGCCTCTGGAACCGCTCCGCGGTCGATGATCTCTTTGTGCTGGAATTGCTGCGTGCCCAGCGTGAAAACGCGTCCATTGCGGTGGCGATGGCGGATATCGATCATTTCAAAATGGTGAACGACACCTATGGGCATATGGCCGGTGACTCAGTGCTCCGCGCGGTCGGCGAACGCATGCTTTCCACGGTACGCAACTACGACCGGGTGGCACGCTATGGGGGGGAAGAATTTCTCATCGTCATGCCCGGCTGCGATGCGCAGATGAGCGAGACATTTGCGGAACGCATGCGCGCTACCATCGGCGCGACCCCGATCAACACCTCGGAGGGCATCATCTCCATCACGATCAGTATCGGTGTCACCATCAGCGCGGCGGAAGATGTCTCTTTCGATACCCTCATCGAACGCGCTGACACGGCGCTGTATCAGGCTAAACGATCAGGGCGCGATTGTGTGAAGGTGTATGCGGAGGCAACGGAAGTGCTGAGCTGATTACTACTTGATCGTGAGCGTTTGTTCTACCGTAAAGGCACAGAGAATGACACAATAGTCATGCCAATGGTGTCTGCAACCGCCGTTGATAGCCTGATTCCCCTCCAGGCTATCATAATCTCAATGCTGTTATTCGTGCACCTGAACCATCGCCTGCCCGCGCAATTCATCGATCGAGAGCACCGACAGATCGCCCAGCAATCGGAATAACCCGGACAAACGTTGGATCAGCGCCAGGCGGGCGGCGCGGAGGTCGGGTTGCTCGACCATCACCAGCACTTCGGCGAAGAAACGGGTGACAGCGGGAGCAAGAGTAGCGAGGAGTTCGGGAAGGGTATCGAATTCGCCGCGCTCGGCGAAGAATTCCGCGCGGGGAGCGATTTCCCGGTAGCGGTTGAGCAATTCCACTTCGGCCGGCTCCGTCAGCAGTTCATCGTGCGATGTTGCCTCGGTAGCCATCCGCGCGAGATTGGCCAGCCGGGTGGCCGCGTGGATGATGGCGGGGAAGTCCGGTTCGCCGGCCTGCCGGCGAAGGGTGCGTGCCCGACTCAGCGCGTCGGCGGGGGTGTCGGCGGAGATGGCGATTACTGCTTTGACGATAGTCGGCGGCAGGTCCGCGGCCAGCAAGCAGCTTTCCACTTGCCGGCGGAAGAAGGCGGCCAATGCGCGTTGCGTTTCTTCCGGCGGTTGCGCCGGCTCGATCTGCAGTTCTGCCAACGCGGTGGACAGCAGTTGTGACAACGACAGGCGCAGGTTGCCCTCGGCCAGGATGCGCACCAGTCCCTGCCCCTCCTGTCGCAACGCAAAGGGGTCGCCCGTGCCGTTGGGAATAAGGCCGATGGCGAAACACGCCGCGACGGTGTCGGCTTTATCCGCCAGCGCGACCACCTGTCCCAGCGCGGAGGCGGGAATGGCGTCACCCGGCGCCTGCGGGCGCAAGTGCTCGCTGATGGCGGTGGCGATAGCTTCCGGCTCGCTGGAGCGGCGTGCGTAGATGCCGCCCATCGTGCCCTGCAACTGCGGATGCTCGGTGGCCAGCACAGTCAACCGATCCACCTTGCAGAGCAGTGCTGCGCGCGCCGCGAGCACGCCGTATTGCGCCGGTAGTTCGAGCCAACCGGCCAGCGTCCCGGCCAGCGTTTGCAGGCGGATGGCTTTGTCATAGAGCGTGCCCAGCCGTTCCTGGTAGATCACCCCCCGAAGATCGTCTACGCGATCCGCCAACCCGCGCGCGCCGTCCTGCTCGAAGAAAAAGAGCGCATCGAGCAGCTTGGCACGCGCGACCGCTTCATAGCCTTCGCGCACGGTGCTCAGATAAGCCTTATCACCATTGCGGACGCCAATGAAGGCGGGCAGCAGTGCGCCAGCCGGCGTCGCCAGCGGAAAGAAGTGCTGCTCGTGGCTCAACACGTGGATCAACACCTCGCGGGGCAGCGAGAGGAAGCGCTCGTCAAAAGGACAGCGAACGGCGGTGGGATACTCCAGGCGGAAGGTAGTGTCATCCAACAGCAGGCCGTCGTCCAGGATGACCGCGCCGTCTTGCTGGGCGATAACTTCGAGTTGAAAGCGGATCGCTTCCCGGCGCTCCTCCGGGACGACCAGCACATGATTCTCATCCATCAACCGGCGATATTCGGCGGCGGCGGGTATGGTGACTTCACCCGGCGAGAGAAAACGATGGCCGCGCGTTAAACGTCCGGCGGAGACGTCGCCGAAGGTGAAGGGAATCACCTGGTCGTCCAGCATCGCTACGATCCAGCGCACCGGACGGGCGAAACCCACCGGACTGCCGCCCCAGCGCATGGTGCGGGGAAACGTCAGCCCCGTGAGGAGATCGGCGAAGATGGCGGGCAGCAGTTCAGCGGTCGGCTTTCCCTCGTCATGAAAGATGGCCAGCACGAATTCCTGTCCATCGATCTCTTTGATCCGCAAGTCATTGAGCGGGATTCCGTGCGAACGCGCAAAGCCGCTGGCCGCCTGTGTCGGTTCGCCATCGTCGGCAAAGGCGGCATTGACCGAAGGACCGCGCACCTGCCGCACCGCCGGTGTCTGCTGCGTGGCGACATCCGCCAGATACAACGTCAGCCGCCGTGGCGTGCCCCAACCGGCAATCTCCCCCACCCCAATGCGCTCCTCGCCCAAACGCGCGCGGGCCAACCCCGCTAATTGCGCTAACGCCGGCGGCAAATAACTGGCAGGCATCTCTTCGGTACCGATCTCAAATAAAATAGTTGACATATGCTTGGCTTTGGGCTTCTGGCTATTAGCTTCTGGCTTTTGGCTATTGGCCTTATTCCCCCGAAGGGGGATGCGCCGCTAGCCACAACCAGAAATTCCCTGACACCTATTACGCTAACATATTATCGAAAAACGCCCAGGCCTGGCGCTGCATTTCCTGGCTGAAGGTATGAGGTAAATCGAACAGGCCGATATCCAGATTGCCGGGTGTGCCGGATTTTGCGTAGATGGCGCGCAAGCGTTCCGCCGCTTTCTGATAACCGGTCAGCGGAAAGAGCGCATCCTGATTGCCTTGCATCACTAGCAGCGGGTTGGGCGCGTGCAGGCCGGCTACATCGGGCCAGTCGAGCACGCAAGGCAGACTTGGAATGAACGTCGCCCAGGAATGCAGTGCGACCGTTTCTTCCAGCATCTCCGCCAGCGTGCTCATCCAACCGACAATGCACACCGCGCGCACCCGAGGATCGAGCGCCCCTAACAGCGCGGCGCGCAGTCCGCCCATCGACCAGCCGACGCAGCCCAGCCGCGATCCATCGATCTCCGGGCGGGTGAGCAGGAAATCCACCGTGCGCATATCATCCCAGGCCATAATGCCCGGCCAGGTAACCCCTGCCAGACACAGCGACTTGGCGACGGTATTTTCCATCTCATCCGACACCTGGTTGAGCAGTTCGATCCAATGATCCGACCCTTCGGACACCAGCAGAAAATCCGGCTGCATCCGCGCCGGTGGGGGGACCACCAGTCGCCGTTCGCCGAAATAGAAACTGTCGTTGACCGCCACCGCATAGCCGCGGCGGGCCAATTCGCTGGCGATGGCGACGCCATCGTAACATTGCTGGCGATACTGGGTCAGAATCAGCGGCTCGTTCTCTTCTTCAACCAGTTTCTTTTTACCGAAGTAATACAACCCACCGTGACAATGCAAGCCAATGATCGCCGGCAAGGGGCCGGTGAGCTTCGGCAGTAGCAGAATAACCGGCATTCGCTCACCCGGCGAGGTGGTAATATACCATTTCTGCTGCAGATATTCGTCAAACTCCGCCGTATCGGCCAGTTCCGGATTCAAGTCGACGGGCTCGGGATGATAGAGCAGCAGCGAACGGAGATATTCCGCGGTATCCGCGCGCCAGTCGGCAACGTCGGTAAAGCGCTCTTGCAAGTAGGAAAACGGCGGCAATCCGCGTTGCGCCTGCTGGGCAATGGTCGTATATAGGTTTCCGGTAATGGCCATGGCGCCTCCCATTCGGCTAATAACGTGTGGGAATGTGGGAGTATCCGATTTCTCTCATACTATCAGACTCCGATACCCCGCCTGCAACTGGTGAGCAAGACCAGGCTCGGTGAAGATCCCATCACCCTCAGTCTTATGTTAGCGTGCGGTGGCAGAAAGGGCAAGTACAGAGTTGTTACTTTCCGGCGGTCGGCTGTTGCGCTTGGCGCGATGCTGTTGATCGTGACATGATTGCGCGCACGATACAACAACGCGGTGAAAACCCATCGCCGCTAGCCGGTTACTTCTTCGTCGTCACCACCTTGACCACGTCTTTTTTCGTTGCATCACCGACGGAAACGGTGGTGATCTGCATGGTACAGGAAGTGCTGGTAGACGCGGTGAGGGGCGTGACGCGCACGCTATAATTCACCAGCGCCCCCGGTGCCAGTTTTCCGGTCGACCAGCCCGATCCGGCGATGGCGGTGGTGATATCGGCGCCGGTGGCCGTGTTGAGATATTGCGCTTTCCAGCCCGATCCGGTCGCCAGTGCTTTGAGGGTGAAGGTATCGGTGGAATTGCCGAGATTTTGCACGCGGAAGAGGTAGCTGATCGGACTGCCGACGGCCACTGTCTGCGCTTTCGTCTCATTTGTCCCGTCGGTCGTAAAGATACCGACGCCGATGTAGGCGCTCTCGCCGGCATTGCAGACGCTCATATCGGGTTGATAACTGATCGACGCGGTGGTCACTGCTTGCACCGTGTCCGCGGTAAGGCCGTCACCGGCGGAAACGCCGGTAATCACGATGGTCTTCGCGACGCCGCTGGCGATGGTGTTGTCCGGTGTCACTTCCAGCCGGCAGCTCTGAGCAGAACCGGAGGCGAGGAATTGCGTCGTCCAGCCGGTACCGGCGACTTGCGCGGTGATATCATGCCCACCGGTCAATGCATCGAAATAGCGCAGGGACCAGCCACTGCCGCCGGCGGGAGCGGTCAGCGTCAGGCAATCGACACCCGCGCTGTCATTTTGCGCTTTGAACGGATAAACTGCTGTTACCCGCACGGCGACAGACTGCGATTTCGTTTGCGCGGTGGGTTGATTGAAGACGTGGTCGCCGATGAACGTGCTGTCTGCCGCGTTGCGGATCAACAGATCAGGTCGCGCTGCCACCAAGCTGAGTGGTGTGCTGACCGAGGTGCCGTTGGCTTGCGCGGTGAGATCGACCGAGCCGATGGTCTTCGCGGTGGCGACAACGAAAGTGCCGGTCGACTTCCCGACCGGGATAGTGAGGGTAATGCTTGCGCTCGGAGCGGTGACGGCATTCGGCGCAACGGTAGCCAGCGTGGGATCGGCGCTGGTGATGGTGACGGTGATCGCCTGCAGCACCGCCGGCGCTTCCAGTTCCACCGTGCCGGTGAGGCGGTTCCCCCCCACCACCTGGCTGAAAGGCGTGTAATAGAGGCTGCGCACTCCCGCCGGACGCACCACGATGGGCGCGTTGGCGATCCAGTTATACGTCGTGGTTACCACCCCGGCGGTATAAACGCCGACCGGTGCGATGGTGAGCGGGAAATTGACGCTGCTCTTGCCCGCCGGCACGGTAACGGTCGCCGGGGATGGTAATTTCACCGCCGAGTTATCCGTCGAGAGCGCGACCACGATCCCTCCGGTGGGCGCCGGTTTCGTCAGCGTGACGGTGCCGATAGTCGCGGTGGAAGCGCTGCTGGTCGAAATGAACAGGTTTTTCGCCAGCGTCAAACTGCCGATCGCATTGCCGACAGTGAGTACGGCGCTCAGCTTCAACCCGTTGACCGTGGCAGAGATGCTGACCAGCGTATCGCGTGCCGTGGATGCCACTTTGACCGGGAAGGTGGCCGAAGTTTTGCCGGCCGGCACGCTCACCGAGGACGGCACACTGGCAATTGCGGGATTATCGCTACTCAAGGTTACCAGCGTGGCAGCGGTGGCTGATGCGTAGGAGAGCGCCACGGTGCCGGTGACGGTACTGCTGGCGGTCGCATTCTCCGGCGTCAACGTCAGCACCGGAATGATCGCCGCGCGCTTGAGACCGCTGGCCTGCACTTGCGTCAGATCAAAGATATCCGGGTCGAGCGCCCCCATTTGACAGAGATTCATCAGAAATTGCGCGGTTGTCCCTGCCGCATTGCCGAACTGTTTGCCGATGCGCGTTGTCCAGCCGATGGCCGTGCCGCTTTTCGGTGGGTACGGTCGATCCTTGAACGCACCTTCGTAATCCTGCAGCAGGTCGGCCAGTTCATCACGGGTGAAGCCGGCGTAATGCGAATCCCACAGAGGAATGCCGGTGAAAGCGTAGCTGTTATTGGTGCAAGCACGCCAGCCGTCGCGACTGGTGGCGATCACCGCCGGCAGGCCGATCTGCTTCAACACGGCGACAGTCGCGGTGAGCGCCGAACATTCCGCGGAGGTGGTCATCGCTTCGCACAGTGATGACGGTTCGACATCCAGTCCGACAAAGGCCAACTTGCTGAGATTGCCGGCCCCGATGGCTTGCAGCGCATGATTGACCAGGTAATCCCCCACCCTCGCGACGGGCAGATGGCGCTGGAGGTTCAACGAGCACACCGCCGCGGTGGTCAACCCGGCACTTTGCGCGTGGGTGAGTTGCTGCTGGGTATTACCGAGCCCGGTGGTCGGATTGACCGCGGTGCCGGCAATCACCAGTTGAATTCCGGCGTTTTTTAGCCGCGTATAGCTGGCATCGCTCACCTCGCCGGTAGCGGAGGAAACATCGATGGCGTTATAACCGCGGAAGGCGGTGAAGAAGCCCGTCCCGCCCAGATAGAGCGTGCCGTCGTTGCCGAGTGCCGGGGTGGAATCATTGGTCAGATATCCTACCGGATACGCCCATTTCAGCGTACCAGTCGGGGAGATGGCTGACAAGCGCAAGCCGGCTCCGAAATAGATCGTCCCATCGACGCCGATCGCCGGCGCAGCGCGGAAAGCGCTGGTTTTATCCGCCAGCGACAGCTTCCATTTGAGCGCACCGGCTGCTGTGATGGCATAGAGATAGCCGTCGTTGGCGGCCACGTAAATCGTCCCGTCGGCGGCTATCGCCGGCGTCGAATCCACTTCGGTACCGATCACATAGGACCACTTGCGGGTGCCGGTCGGGGCGATGGCATCGAGATAGCCATTGACCGAGCCGAGATAAATCGTACCGTCCGCGCCGATCGCCGGGGAGGACCAGAGGCTGGCAGTGCCGTTCGGCTTGGCCGGATAGATCCACTTTTGCGTGAGCGCCGGGTGGAGGGGATCCGGGGCGAGGGCGCACAATTCACCGGCATTGTTTATCGGACTGTAATAGAGCGTGCCGTCCGTCCCCACCGCCGGGGACGCATTTGTCCCCTGGTAGCTGACTAACTGCTGTAAACTCCCGGGCGTCACGTAATATTTGTTTTTCACATAGTCGTTGTAAATCAGCGTCGCGGTGGCGGTGGCCGCGTTACCGTTCGGGGTAAGGGCGTAGATGCCGCTCTGGGTGCCGACGTAGACAGCCCCGTTCCCGCTGATCACCGGCGCGGAGGTGGAACGTCCCGCGTCGTACCAGGTATTGTCGGTATGCGTGGCATAAATGCTAACGTAGTTATACCCTAACCTGATCGCGCTTTTCTGCGTGCCGGAAGGATCGAAGGTATAAAAATAGCAGGTTGGCGTCGGCGTGCCGGGCGTGGGAGCCTGATTGCCGATGGCGTAAATCGCGCCGTTGGCATCGACCGCGGGCGCCGGCGGGAGATCGAACTGCGGGGCGCCGATATGCGCCATCCATTTCTGCGTGCCGTTCGGATTGAGGGCGTATAAATTCCCTTCATTGGATTGAAAATAGATCGTGCCATCGCTGCCGAACACCGGGCCGCGGACATTCGCGGTCGCGGACGGCGTCTGGAATTGCCACTTCCGCGTCGGTGCCGGCGGACCAGCCACCGTGCTGCGCCCGCTGTGCCGGGCGTCGTGCTGATACATCCACCAATCCCCGCGCCCGGCGCCAAAGACCGCGACACTGCACAGCACCACCAGCGCGCACACGGCGACCCGCGCCATTAACCAACCGATTACACAACTACGCATGGACTGTCACCCTTCCCGCGACCCTGCCAATAATAACCGTTGAAGCGGCTCTATTGTACCACGAATAAGTACCCAGCCGGGAGAGCGGCGAATCGTGTTATTCCACCGGATATGCAGGAGGGAAAGAATTAGCTAACCGTTCAATCAGGTATTGCAATCCTTCAGACTATCCTGGCGCGCGAGCGTCTCCGCGAGCATAGCGTAGTGGTGGCGAGTCTCCGTTCTTATTAGAACATGAGCGATAACCCCGACGCCACTCCGCTGCGCTGCGTGGCTCACTACCAACGGGTTGGTTCATTACTGTAGGGGTCGGTTTCCACCGCGCGGGTGACGATCAGGGTGGGAAATTGGGCGCTGAGATAGTCGGCCAGCAGCGCGGAGACCGGGTATTCCGTGGGGAAGTGACCGGCGTCGATGACAGCGGGGGCGGAGCGACCGGCAATAATGGCTTGGTGGTGTTTGAGTTCGGCGGTCAGATAGAGGTTGGCGCCGGCGCGGGTGGCGTAGTCGAGAAATTCGCCGCCGGCGCCGGTGCAGAGAGCGATGGTGTCGACGGGTTGCGCGGGATCGCCGAGGAGCACGGCGCGCGGGGCAGGAAGCGTTTCGCGAACGAAGGACAGAAACGCCCCGGCGGTAGTTGGCGCATCGAGGCGACCCAGGCGGCCCAGAGCGGCATCCGGCCACGGGTTTTCCAGCGTGATGAGATCGTAGGCGACTTCTTCATATGGATGCGCGGCAAAGAGCGCGGAGAGCACTGGCGACAGCAGCGTCTTCGGCACTACCGTCTCCAGCCGGACTTCCGGCACCCGTTCTAACACATCAACTGCGCCGATATACGGATGCGTACCGGCGCCGGGACGAAAAGTGCCGGTGCCCGGCGCGGCAAAGGAGCACTCGGCATAGTCACCGATTTGTCCCGCGCCGGCGTCGCTGATCGCCACACGCACCTCCTCCGCGTGAGTGCCCGGCACATAGACGACCAACTTCAGCAGCGGGCGTGTCGGAGATGGCACCAACGGTCGCGTGTCGCGCAGCCCGAGCAGATTTGCCACGTGCGTATTCAACCCGTGCGGTGCGCTATCCAGATTGGTGTGCGCGGCAATAACGCTGCAACCGGCGCGAATGAAGCGTTGCAGCAGCGACATGGCTCCCCCATCCTCAACCAGCCGTTTCACCGGCGCGAAGAGTAGCGGATGGTGGGTCACGAGCAACTCCGCGCGCATCGCCTCCACCTGTGCCAGCACCTCCGCGGTGGGATCGAGCGCGGTCATCACTCGCGTGACTTCCCGCGCCGGATCACCGAGCAACAATCCGACATTATCCCAACTTTCCGCCAGTGCGGGCGGCGCAAGTTGATCGAGACGATGCAAAATATCACGGACGGTGAGCGGCATGGGGGTATCCTTATTTTTTCACAGGATGCGTAGGATGATTTTTTAGGATAGGCAGGATAAGTTTTATAGTACCCGTCTCCCTGGCGCGCGAGCGTCCTCGCGAGCACTCCGGTGGTTGAGTAGACTACGGAGGGTCGTATCGAAACCACCGGGGTGCTCGCGAGGACGCTCGCGCGCCAGGGAGACGGAACGGGTATGTTTTATAAACACCAATCTCCCCTATCCTTCCTATCCTGCTCATCCTGTGAATAATAATAGCGAACCAGGCGGCAAGTTGTCGATGTATTACGCGGCTTCTTCGCTGGGGGGTTCGAGATGGACAGGCGCATTGGTGCGACGAAAATCTTCGGTGGCGGATTCTTCATCCTGATACACCTCGAAGAGTTGGGTCAGACGGGTCATTTCGAAGACGCGTAAAATGCGGCGGTTGGCACAGACGATCTTAATTTCGCCTTGCTTCTCGCGTACGCGCGCCAAGCCACCGACCAATACACCCAGACCGGAACTATCGATAAATTCCAGATTCGTCAGATTGATGAGGAAATTGACGAAGCCATCGTCGATCAGCGCCCGAATAGCACGACGCACGTCGGGCACGCTGCTCAAGTCTAATTCGCCGGCGAGTCGCAGCACCGGATATTCCTTTACGTTCGCCCGTTCAATCTTCATCGTGCTCCTCCGAATTGAGCTGACGCGGTGACGGATGACGGCAACGAATTGCCGGCTCCCAGACGTATCTCCGGCAACAGACTGCCGGATGATATTAGCATGAGTATACACGCGCCGCGCGCGGATTGCGCATCGTTTCTGTCACGTCTCACTGCCAACGACGAAAGTTGCCGAATTGTGCTACCATGGAGTATGTTCTGGACGCAAGTGCGGTATCGGGGTGGCGTTCACCTACCGAGCATCGATCTCTGGCTGGATCCCCACGGACGACGTGAGTGGGCGTTCATCTCGCACGCGCACAGCGATCACATCGCGGCACATGACACGGTGATGCTCTCCGAAGGCACCTTTCGCTTCGTCTGCCAGCGCGGGATGAGCCCGCGGCAGGCGGTGGTGTTGCCCTTCGGTGAGGCGCGCGACATCGAAGGCGTCCGCTTTACCCTCCACCCCGCCGGGCATATCCTCGGCAGCGCGCAGTTGCTCGCGGAGGTCGATGACCGGCGCATCCTCTACAGCGGCGATTTCAAATTGCGCGCGAACCATGCGGCGGAACGCATTGCCATCCCCCGCGCCGATGTGCTGATTATGGAGACCACGTTCGGCAACGCGCGCTACCGTTTCCCGCCCGAAGCGGAGACGATTGCCGCCATGGCCGCCTGGTGCGACAACTGCCTGACCGATGGCGTGGTGCCGGTGTTGCTGGGCTATTCGTTGGGCAAAGGGCAGGAGATCCTGGCGGCACTGGACGGTCACGGCTATCGCTTTCTCCTTCATGACGCGCTGTATCGGACGACGCGACTGGCGGAAGAACTCGGCGCGGTCTTTCCACCATATGCCTTCTGGACCCCTGAAGAAGGGGCGACCTTCGAGCCGACCACCGTGGTGCTCTGCCCGCCGCACCTGCGCAAATGGATCAAGCCCAAACTGCCGCCGGCGCGCTTCGCCATTATCAGCGGGTGGGCCGCCGATCCCCGCGCGCGCTACCGCTATGGCACCGAGGCGGCTTTCTGCCTGAGCGATCACGCCGACTATCCCGATTTGCTGGACTATGTCGCCCAGGTGCAACCCACGCGTGTTTATACCGTGCACGGCCACGCCGCTGAATTTGCCGGCGACCTTCGCCGGCGCGGCTACGACGCCAGCGCCCTCGATGAAGCGGATCAACTGGAGTTGTTCTGATCGGCAACCGGCAGTACAATAGATTTACCGGATGATAAGGATACGAATTCCAACGCAGAGGCGCAGAGACGCAAAGAACTCGCAGAGAGGTATATTTCTCTGTGAACATCTCTGCGCCTTTGCGTTGCAATTCGTATCCAGATCATCCGGTAAATCCATCCTGAATATCCTGTGAATAACAATAAGGAGTCTTGTCATGACGATGCGCTGGGAAGAGTTAACGGCGGCTGATTTTCCACGAGCAGCGGAAGCAGCGCGCGGGGTTTGCATCGTGCCGATCGGGGTGCTGGAGAAGCACGGAAATCATTTGCCATTCGGTACTGATGGCTTATTCGGGCAGGCGATTGCCGACCTGGCGACGACGAAAGAACCGGCGATCGTTTTTCCCGTCTATTATTTCGGGCAGATTCACGAAGCCAAGCATTGGCCGGGCGCCATCGCGCTACGCCATGAGTTGATGTTCGACCTGCTGGAGAACCTGTGCGAAGAGATTTCACGCAACGGGCTGCACAAAATCGTGCTGCTCAATGCACATGGGGGCAACGAGAGCTTCCTGCCCTATTTCTGCCAAATGATGCTGGAAAAGCCGCGCGATTTCAGCCTGTATGTCATCCGGCTGGCCGATTATTTCCACGCCGCCATCGATACCCCGGAGTGGAAGGCGATGATGGAGAGCGAATTCGACGAGCATGGCGGCGAAGCGGAAACCAGTGGGTTCATGGCGATGTATCCGGAACTGGTGAAGATGGCGCAGTTGACCGCTCCGGGCAATCCGTTGAAACGGCAGCAGCATATTCCCCATGTGACGACTAGCGTCACCTGGTATGCCAACTTCCCCGACCATTACGCCGGTGACGCCATCCACGCCACCCCGGAAAAAGGTCGTTTTCTGGTCGAACACTTCGTCGACCGGGTGGCCGAGATTCTGAAATCGATCAAAGAGGATACCGTCACGTCGGAGTTGGAAGCGGAATTCTGGTCGCGGGTCCGGCATTGAAGGTGTCAGGTTTCAGGTGTCGGTGGAAACTGTCTAACACCTGACATCTGAACCCTTTTAATTTGGAAGTGGAAGGATTGCAGCTTGGACAGGCGAAGAATTGTAGGGTTTGCGCGTGAGCGCGCTGGAATTTTGACCTGTGGAGGTGTTTATGCCGATTAAAGTGACAGTGATTGGGGCCGGCAGCGTCGGCTTCACCCGTGGGATGATGCGCGATATTCTCGCCATTCCGGAACTGCGGGATACGGAAATCACCCTGATGGACATCAGCGAGCAAAATCTCGACATGGTGTATCAACTGCTGAAGCGAGATATCGAATGTGCCGGTCTACCGGCCAAGGTACGGGCGACGACCAACCAGCGCGAGGCGGTGACCGGCGCGAACTACGTCTTCAGCTTCGTGCGCGTCGGCGGGCTGGAGGCGTTCAAAGTCGATATCGACGTACCGCTCCGCTATGGCGTCGATCAGTGTGTGGGCGACACGCTGTGCACGGGCGGCATCTTCTACGCGCAGCGCACCATTCCCGTACTGCTGGGCGTGTGCAAGGACATCGCGGAAGTGGGTGCCCCGGACTGCCTGTTCCTCAATTATTCCAACCCGATGGCGATGAACACCTGGGCGTGCAATCAGTACGGCCACGGCGTGCGGGCTATTGGCCTCTGTCACGGTGTGGAAGGCGGCTGGTGGCAGATCGCCAACGTGCTCGGGCTGCCGAAAGACGAAGTCGATATCATTTGCGCCGGCATCAACCATCAGACCTGGTACGTCCAGGTCCGGCATAACGGCGTCGACATGACCGGCAAGCTGCTGGAAGCCTTCGAGCAGCACCCGGAATACAGCAAAACCGAAAAGGTGCGCATCGACATGCTGCGCCGCTTCGGCTATTACAGCACCGAGTCCAACGGGCACCTCAGCGAATACGTCCCCTGGTACCGCAAGCGCGCAGGCGAGATCAACGACTGGATCGATCTGGGATGTTGGATCAACGGCGAGACCGGCGGTTATCTGCGCGTCTGCACGGAAGGCCGCAACTGGTTTGAGCACGATTTCCCCAACTGGATGGCCGCGCCGCCGATGTCCTTTGCCCCGGAAGATCGCGGGCATGAGCATGGGTCGCACATCATCGAGGGACTAGAAACCGGGCGCTGCTACCGCGGTCATTTCAACGTGGTCAATCGCGGCTGCATCACCAACCTGCCGCCGGACTGCATCGTGGAAGTGCCGGGTTATGTGGACGGCAACGGCATGAGCATCCCCATCGTGGGTGACCTGCCGCTGGGTTGCGCCGCCGTCTGCAACAACAGCGTCACCGTACAGCGCATGAGCATGGAAGCCGCCGTGCATGGCGACGACACGCTGCTGCGCCAGGCGATGATGATGGACCCGCTCACCGGCGCGGTGTGCAATCCGCCGGAAATCTGGCAGATGGCGGACGAGATGCTGGTGGAACTGGAACCGTGGCTGCCGCAATACGCCAACGCCATCGTCGATGCGAAGAAACGGCTGGCCGGCGGCACACTGATCAAGACGCAGGTCGGCTACACCGGCGCCGCCCGCCTGCACACCAAATCGGTGGACGAAATGGAAGCCGATCGCGAAGAAGCCCGCAAAAACGCCGCGGAAGCCGACAAAGCCAAAGAGCGCAAAGCCGCAGAAGCCACCGCGTAACCGGTGTTGTTGTTAATTCACAGGATGTGCAGGATAGTCAGGATAAGGTAGGATAGATATTATCACGGGTGCCTTGTGCACATCGGCGTCGGTGCGCAGAAGGCACGGATAATATCATCCTACCTTTCCTCTATATCATTCTCCGCGTCCTCTGCGTCCTCTGCGGTGAATAAATATACTGGAGTAGGCTCGTGTCAAAGCCGATTATTGCCGTTACCACCGGGCGCCGAAAGCGCGCTATGCGCGGGCATGACGTGCAGAACGTCATTATGGGCTGCCCGATCGAATTTCCGGCGGCATTGCAAGCGGCCGGTGCGGCGCCGGTGCTGCTGCCGAGTGTGCTCGACGCCGATGCGGTGCGCGATATTCTCGCGGTGTCCGACGGCGTCTTGCTCAGCGGCGGTGGCGATATCCTCTCGCTTTTTTATGGTGAAGAACCGCACCAACTCAGCGGTCATCAAGAACCGGCACGTGACGAGATGGAACTGGCGCTCACGCGCATCGCGCTGGAACTGGGATTGCCCATCCTCGGCATCTGCCGCGGGCAGCAGTTGCTCAACGTCGCGTTCGGCGGCACGCTCATTCAGGATATCCCCGCTCAGGTGCCTAACGCGATTCAGCACGTGGCCCGCGGGATGGACGTGGTGCTGCAGCACACCATCGACATCGAACCCGATTCGATCCTTGCACGCGTCGTCGGCGCCGTCACGCTGCCGGTGAATAGCTGGCACCACCAGGCGGTGAAAGACCTCGGTGTCGGCCTGCGCGCCACCGCCCACGCCCGCGACGGCGTGATTGAAGCGGTAGAAGCCGCTGATGGCCGCCCCCTCCTCGCCGTGCAATTCCATCCGGAAGAATGCTATGACCACCCACCCTTCCGCGCGATCTTCGCCTGGCTGGTCAATGAAGCGCGGGAGTATCAAATGCGGAAAAATGTCGGAGTGTAGGTAGTTGAACAGCGTGTTGGTTAACCGTCGAACTTTTTTAACCGCAGATTACGCAGAAGAGTTATAAGGGTTATCATTGTCTGGAAACTATCTTGCCGCTACTCGCCAACCAGATGAATTATCAATAATATTAATCTGCGAAATCTGCGTGATCTGCGGTTACATCGGAGATTCAGTATGAACGGAAAAGAACGGGTATTAGCCGCCTTGGCGCATCAGCCGACTGACCGCGCGCCGGCGAATTATGAGGCGCATGCTTCGGTGTCGGAGCGGTTGAAGGCACGGCTGGGGATTGTGCGCTTTTCCGAGTTGCTGGAGGTGCTGCAGGTCGATATGCGGCGCATCTCCTTCAGTTACTGGCAAGCGGATTCCGCTCCCGATACCGATGGGTATCAGCGCACGCTGTGGGGCACCCGCTCGCACCCGGCGCTACCCGACGATCACCCCGATAAGTGGCGCGATACCTTCTCAGAAACGACCACCGTTGCTGAAGTGTATGCCCACCGCTGGCCCGATCCCGCCGCCTTGGACTATAGCGGTATCCGCGCTCAGTGCGAGCGCGTCGCAGGGAAATACGCCACCTACGGCAGTCCGTGGTGCCCGTTTTTTCACGAAGTCGGCTGGCTGATCGGGCAGGAAACGCTTTTTATGTGGCTGACGGAAAAACCAGAAGTGATCGACGCGCTGCTCGATTGCGTGGTGACATATGAGGTCGAGGTCACCCGCCGCTTCCTCGACGCCTGCGACGGCATGCTGGATATCCTCTACGTCGGCAACGATTACGGCACCCAGCGCGGGCTGGTCGTCTCGCCGGCGATGTGGGACCGCTTCTTCCGCCGGCCGCAAAAGCGCTTCACCGACCTGGCGCGCGCCTATGGCTGCAAAATGATGTTGCACTCCTGCGGCAGCATCCGCGATATTCTCCCCTGGCTCATCGAAGACGGCGTGGAGATCATCGACCCCATCCAGGTACGCGCGGATGGCATGGCGCTCGACGGCTTGCACCGCGATTTCGGCACCGCGCTCTCCTTCCACGGCGGGGTAGATACCCAGCATACCCTCCCCTTCGGCACCCCCGACGACGTGCGCGCCGAAGTCCGCGCCTACCGCGCACTGACGCGCGACCACGGCGGATATATTCTCACCGGCAGTCAGCAGTTTATCGATGATATTCCGGAGGAGAATATTCTGGCGATGTATGAGGTGGGGAATCGGGAGTAAATTTTAATATCCTGGAGTCTCATACCGGTGATCGGCGAACTCTGATCTGATGCGCTTTCACCGTCACGATAGCACCTTTGTGTAGGTCATCGATAGCTTTGTCGATGACTCTTTGAATGAGCGCAGCCAGTGCTTCTCCGCGTAAACCTTGCATGCGAATCCGAATGACTGATGGAAACACTTCGTGACTTACGGCAAGGATCGCGTGAAAATCGGCATCCAGCGTTACGATAACGCGATTCTCACGCCGGCCAATTTCGAGAATCGTCTTGTCAGCAGCCGTTGCTGCGCCGATTTCACCAACATGGACAGCGTCGATATTCATCTCACGCAGGAACTGCACGGTAGACCGTGGCAATCCCTGGTCAAGGAGTAAGCGGATCATGCGGCAGGCAGGTCAATGATTCGATCATCCAAATTCGCCGCGGCATAGCCCAGCGCTTGCCGGATATCTTCGTCATCCAGTTCGGGATATTCGCGATGGAATTCTTCACGCGTTGGATATAACGCCAGCGCCTCCAGCACCCGGCGAACGGTCAGGCGCAAGTTGCGGATGCACGGTTGTCCATTCAGACGTTCAGGATTGATGGTTATGCGATCGAATGCCATATAATCTAACCTTCTTATCAGCGATTCATCTGTAAAGATAGCATAGCGATGAGGAATCGTCAAAAGAAGTTGCCATGCCATCTTCCACTACCTACGAAAAACCCTGAACTTTATACCGTAAAAATTCCCCTTGAGGGAAAATTGTGTCTAAAGCTCAGGGCAAATGGTGGGGGTTACCCACGCTTTTTATTCACGCCAATCGCGCTCAACGCGAACTGGTGAGCGTCTCCTGGTAAGCCGCCGACGCGATATAGGCGAGGCCGGGATGGACGCGCTGGCGACTGCCGCCGCCGCCACCGCCGGCGTAGCCGCCACCGCGCGATTCCGGCATGGCTTCCGCGCCGGTCACCGTCTGCTGGTAGTCAAAGCCGGCGAGGATTTGCCGATTCAATGGCTCGCCCAGCGCGCGCTCGATCATTTGCACGGTGTCGTGATCTTCCCGGGTGACGAGGGTGAAGGCTTCACCCGCGCGCGACACGCGTCCCGTCCGCCCGATGCGGTGGATGTAGGTGTCGGCGGTGTCGGGGATGTCGAAATTGATGACGTGCGAGATGCTCAACACGTCGATGCCGCGAGCGGCAATATCGGTGGCGATAAGATACGGGATTTTGCCGGAACGAAAATCCGCCAGCGCGTGTTGTCGTTGCGACTGCGTGCGGTTGGCATGCAGCACCCCGACCTTATAGCCGGCGCGCGACAGCGAGGTAGCCACGCGATCGGCGCGATGCTTGGTGCGGGTGAAGATGAGCACGGACTCCGAGGTGATGCCCTGCAACATCGCGGTCAACAGCGCGGTCTTCAAGGCCGTCGGCACCGGGTAGATGGCGTGGGCAATCGTCTGCGGCGGCGCAGCCAGTCCCATGGAAATGCGCGCCGGGTCGCGCAATGCCTGCGCGACAAAACGGTCGAGTTCCGACGGGAACGTCGCGGAGAATAACATAGTCTGACGTTCCTGCGGCAGTTTACTGATAATTCGGCGGATGTCCGGCATAAATCCCATGTCCAGCATGCGATCGGCTTCATCCAACACCAGACATTCCACGCCACGCAAGTCCACGTTACCGCGTGAGGCATGGTCGAGCAAGCGTCCCGGACACGCCACCAATATCTCGGTGCCGTTAGCCAGCGCGCGCTCCTGCGGGCCCATTGTAACCCCGCCGTATACGGTGGCAGCACGCAGTTTAGTGTGTTTCGCTAATTGCTGGATGCTGGCCTGTACCTGATCGGCGAGTTCGCGGGTCGGGGTGAGTACCAGCACGCGCGCGCGCCGGGTAGTCGCGGGGGTGGTCAGTAAGCGGTGCAGAAACGGCAGCGCGAAGGCGGCGGTTTTGCCGGTGCCGGTTTGCGCGGTGCCCAGCAAATCCTGGCCCGTCAGCGCCACCGGAATGGCTTCGAATTGAATCGGAGTCGGGGTCTGAAAGCCGGCGTCCGTGATGGCACGCTGCAGGCTTTCGTGCAAGGGAAATTGTGAAAAGCTCATGTAATCCTAAATTGATCTTTGTTGCCTGCCAGCGATGCTTGAGAAGCAGTATTACTACCTCTTACGACCGATATCCGGTCTGGCGGGCGAACGTTTTCATTCGGTGATACGATCTGGTTGGCAGCCTGGGATTCGTCAACAGGTTGCGCGCGCATCCCCCCGAATGCCGGAGGGGAAAGTTGGGAAATAACAGATTTCACATCTGAAATTCAAAATGTCCGCTGGATGAATCTTCCCGCCTTTCGGCATAAATGCCGAAAGGCGGGAGTCATCAGCTCAGAGGTTGTCTGAAAAGTTCGGTTCCGGAATGCTGAGGCGATTTTTGTCTCCCGCCAGGCACCTTTCCGTAGTTATATGCGGACATATTACGGAGGAAAGGTAACGCCGCGGGAGGCTAAAAGCGTCCAGCAGGCCGGTGCCGAGACTTTTTAGACGGCCTCGCAGGTAAACGAAGCGATTACCAGCGGGATGATCGGCTCGAACCGGAGCTCGAACGACCGCCGCCGCTACCGCCGCGCTGTCCCTGGAAACAATCGGAACAATAGACCGGCTTCTCGCCGCTCGGTTGGAAGGGCACCTGGCAGGTTTTGCCACAGGTGGCACACACGGCACTGTGCATCTCGCGGGGGCCGCCGCCATCGCGGCGTCCGCCGCCGAAGCCACCCTGGGCTTTATGCGCGGCGCGGCAATCGGGGCAACGGCCCGGGGTGTTGGTGAACCCCTTCTCGGCGTGAAACTCTTGCTCCCCCGCGGTGAACGTGAAGGTGCGGCCGCAATCGCGGCAGGTTAAATTTTTGTCAGTGTAGCTCATGGCATGCACTCCTTGGAAAATAACCGTCATCGGTATCGAGATCTGGACGGTGTACGGGCAGTGCTATGCATGGGCAAGAACAACCTGTATGAGGCCAAATCAGGGGTAACCTTGTCGGCTTTGTCGGAGAGATTACTCTCACTTTTTTAGAGTATACCTGAATTCGCGTAACAATGCAAACTGACTCTGCTGTTATGTGCGACATTGTTAAATTTGGCTACTGGCTACTGGCTGTTGACTGTTAGCTTATTGAACGGTAACCGTAGATTGCACAGATTACACAGATAATGCGGGCATGTTTCGTCGCCTATTCCGTTACCCGAATAACGCGTATTTTTTACCTTCAATCGGCGTGGAGGGATACCGCGGATTGCGTTGCACAATTTCTTCCCACGCGCGGGCATTGATCAACGGCGCGCCACAATGGGGGCAGGTGTCGTTCGCCGCGGCCCAGGCCGTTTTACGGTAAACATATCCGCAGAGTTCGCACCAGAGATACTCACCGAACGACTCGTCAATTGGATGCTCCTGTTCCATGTACTACCTTCTCTCGTCTATAACCGCTTTAACTCATGAAAACCGATCAGTTCGCGCCGGCGCTCGTCATACAGATTCAGTCGCAGCGCGGTCAGGTTTCCGCGCACTGTCAGCGGCGCGATTTGCACAGCCGGCGTCTCGGTGAGGGCTTGTTGCAGACGGTAATTCGGAATCCGCGGTCGCAGGTGGTGGAGATGATGCAGCCCGATATTTCCGGTGATCCACTGGAGCACTTTCGGCAGCTGATAATATGAACTCCCTTCGAGCGAAGCACGGAAAAAATCCCACTCCGATTGGCGTGCCCAATACACACCCTTGAACTGGTGCTGCAGATAAAAAAACCACACCCCGACCAGCCAGGTCATCACCCAGACCGGCGTCATGACCAGCAGAAATGGTCGAAGGCCGACCGTCACACCGGCCACCGTCATCATCGCCAGAATTGCCGCATTGGTGAACCAGACGCCATTGCGCTCACGCCGGCGTGTTCCCTTAATCGGAAAGCGATAGATCACGGCAAAGAGTATCGTGGAACCGATGCCAAACAGCAATAGCGGATGGCGGTAAAACCGGTAAATGAGTTGTTGCAACCGGGGAGCGGCCAGATATTCCTCCACCGTCAGCAGTTTGACATCGCCGACGCCCCGGCGGTCGAGATTGGCAAAGGAGGCATGGTGGGTGAGATGGGACCAGCGCCACTGGCCAAAGGGGGTCAACGTCAACACCCCGAGTAGAAATCCCAGGATCGCATTGGCTACCGGCGAGGGAAAAAAGGAATCGTGGCTGCAGTCATGCAGAATAATAAAGCTGCGCATGAGTAAAGCGGCTGGGACGACAGACAGCGTCAGGGTGATGCCGTAGCGATACCCCCGGATGACGGTATACAGCATGAGCGCAAGCAATCCCAACAGGGGGACGACCGTATTGCCTAACTGCCGGAAGGCCTGGTGATAGTCAGGCTTTTCATATTTTGCCAGTCCAAGGTACCACTCAGGTTTCTGGGGTCGCTGACCGGCGCCGTTCGCCTTGGGCATCGTGCATCTCCGGGAATCCTGCAAGTCGCGCTCACATGTGCTGACCATGCAGACCGGAACCGCAACCTGTCAGGAAGATAGCACTATGATAACCGACAAGGCGAGATGGAGTGTTGCTGTCGAACACCAATAACTTATTTTCGTTTGACATGATCAATATATTATGATATTATAAATTATCATTATTGGTAATGGGTGGCTGAGATGATGTTTACTGCCACCACCGCGACTACCCTGACCGAGGATGACGAACGCAGGGGGTCGCGCCGTTGATGTCTCCTTCTCGTACCGCGCGTTTCGCCTTTCCCCATTCGGGGAGATGCCTCCCTCCTGCACGCTGATTCCTCGATCGGAATGATGTATTGCGCACGATCGCGCCAGGAGAAAACCATGATTAAAAAACGCGCCAAGTCAACTAAGGCGAGTGCCAAGACCACCAAGGCGAGTGTCACGCCGCGACAATCCGATCCGATGACCCCGATGGATGTCACGACGCGCGATATCGAAGGACGCACACCGCTGCATCTGGCCGCCTTCTACGGTTACTCCGAAACCGTCCACAAAATGTTGCTCCAACAAGCTGATAGCAATGCACGCGATCAGCATGAACGGACGCCAGGGCATTGGACGGCCTTCAAAGGTCATCTGGAAGTGCTCAAAATGTTGGTGGAATACGGTGCTGACGTCAATGCGCGCGACAATGAAGGACGGACGCTACTACGCATGGCGATGATTGGACGGCAGCGCGCCGCTGAAGCGTTACTACTGGGGAATGGAGCGGTGTTGTAGTTAACGAGACAATCAGCTTGATGTGAGCAGACGTTACATCGATGTCTGATAGCTAAATCAGCAGGAAAGGATGTCAATTATGGGAGACAAATCTCCGAAGAAAGCCAACAAGAAGCCGAAGAAAGCGAAAGTGTCGAAGGCGCCGAACAGCTCCCCGACGCCATCGGCCTGATAAATAACCGCAGATTGTCTTCATCCCCCGGCACGCATGATGCGTGCCGGGGGATGATAGCAATGATGGTGGCGGGTGATCCAGGCTACCGCTATCGCTTCCTCTCCCACCGAGGCCGTCTGAAAAATCTCGGCACCGGATATGACTATGGAAAGGTGCCTTGCGGGAGACCACACGCAGGCGGTCGGAGACCTAAAATCGCCTCAGCATGCCGGTACCGATTCTCTTCAGACAGCCTCTCGGTATAAAAACCGGGATGCGGAACTCCTTCAAGTCACTGGTCTTCCAATGGCGCAAAGAAGGCGTGAAAGTCGTCGCGACTGTCATCTTCCTCATGAGAAATTTGATAGACGTCTCCCGGTGATTGGTGATTGACGAGTTTGAATGCAAGGGGTGATTGCCGCGCGGCGCGGATATCGATATTCATGACATCCTGCAAATAGGTGATCACTTCGTCAATGGTGGCATATTCGTAGAGGTATACCTGATCGATTTTCTCATTGTCAATAACGACCACATTGCGATTGGTCAGACTGCGACGACAGCGCAGCGAGACGACTTTCCCGATAGTTCGCTCATCATAGCGGGTCATTTTCATTATAAGTTTCTCCAGTCCATCAGCGGGTGCAGGTCTGCATCCAGGCTAATTTCATCTCCGCGAAGCTGTCTTCAGTCGGTGGGAAGCGATTGGGATTATCCAGGCTTCCGGTGGTGATATCGATTTCATGTTGACGGTCATCACCGATGAAGGTGATCTGGGTGCCACATCCGCCGCAAAAGCCTCTCTCGCCTCCCCAACCATCGCAGGTATCCTGTCCGGTCTGCTCTCCACGAATCGTATTCAACTCCCCTTGCAGCAGTCGAAAAGCTTCCGCCTTCACGGTGATCCAGGCAACCGCAGGTGCCGCCGATGCGCGCCGGCATCCGGCGCAGTGACAGAGGGTAGCCTTGGGTGATTGGTCCTCAATCTGATAGCGGATGCGTCCGCAGAAGCAACCTCCGCTAATCACCGTATGCGTTGTGCCCAGGTCGACGGCGGCTTTTAATCCCGCCCAATTAGTGAAACCATACGCTTTCGCCAGTGCATGCTGCGCTTGTCGCAACGAAAGCGGTGTTGTGAGAATTTCGGCATCACTGGCGCGGACAAGATGCCGGAGGTGCCTGAAAGTGGAACAAGTTGCGGCGTCTCCCTGCTGGTGCGCCTTCAGCAGCTCTTTCGCCTGCTTTCTGAGATGCTCCATATTAGGTTGGAGCGGTAACGTGAGTGACATATTACCTCCCTTTCAACTTGCCCGGAACCTGCAGATACCGGCAGAAAAGAAGGGATATACCGTGAACCGGATGAGGGATGGATTCAATCCTTTCCGCAGGCAGGCGGCGTTCCCTAACGCCAACGGCATCATATCACCCGACATATGCAACGTCAAATACACCACCGGCACGAACGATGCCTGCGTATTATACATGACGGCAGGCAGGAGTCCGGTCACCAATGCCGGAAGGATAATGGGGATGCGCAGACGCGCTTGGCTGCGGCTGCGACGCTTCTACAAACGCGATAAACATTCTGTGACGAGGTTCAAACATGAAATCAACCCTCTTTGCCGTCGTGGCAATCTTGCTCTTTGCCGGTACGGCGTTTTCTGCTCCGGCGACGACAAATACTTTGCGGTTGGCGTCGGTATTCAGTGACCATATGGTGCTGCAGCGCGAGCTGCCGGCACCGGTGTGGGGATGGGGACAGCCGGGCGCCGCGGTGACAGTGGCCTTCGCCGGACAGCGCCGGACGACGAAAGTCGGCGTCGATGGACGCTGGAAAGTGATCCTGCCGCGGATGCACGCAGCCAGCCAACCCGCCGTGTTGACGGTGAGTGGCGACGCCGGGGAGAAACCGCTGGAGATCACGGATGTGCTGGTCGGCGATGTCTGGCTGTGCGGCGGGCAGTCGAATATGGAGTTCGGGCTGGGTGGCGCGGAGAATGGCGCCCGGGAGATCGCCGCGGCGGATTTCCCCCGTATCCGCTTCTTCACCGCCGCCCATGTGTTGGCTGACACCCCGACTGCTGAAGTGAAAGGTGCCTGGGCGGTCTGTTCACCGAAAACCGCCGGCAGCGCCTACGCGGTTGCGTATTGCTTCGCGCGCGAGCTACAGCAGAAACTGGAGGTGCCGATCGGCCTGTTGCAGGTCGCCTGGAGTGGGATGCCCGCTGAAGCCGGCATGCCGCGGGAAGCGCTGGAAGCCGATCCATTGCTGCACCCCATTCTGAAGCGCTATTTTTCCGATAAAGCGGCCTACGCGACGGCGAAGAAAGCCTATGACGCACGCCTGCCCGGTTGGATGGAAGCGCACCGCATTACCGATACCGGCAACGCCGGAGAGCCGCTGGGCTGGGCCGATCCCACCGCCGATCTGTCGCGCTGGGGCAACGCCAATCTGCCGATGATGTTCATGCATGGTGATCCGGCGCTCTATCTGATGGGGGCATTCTGGTTCCGGCGTGAGGTCGAGATTCCGGCGGAATGGGCCGGGCACCCGCTCAGTCTTCAACTTGGCCCGATCGCGGATTTCGACACCACCTACTTCAATGGCAAACAGATCGGCATCTCTACGGGAGATGCCCCCGACATCGCCAAATTACCGCGCGTCTACGCGGTCCCCGCCGAACTGGTGCGCGCCGGGAAGAATGTCATCGCCGTGCGCGTCTTCACCCGTTATGGCGAACCGGGCTTTGCCGCCAAACCGGACGGGATGCGGCTGTTGCGCGCGGATGCGGCGAATCTGCCGCCGGTGGCACTGGCCGGCTCCTGGCGCTACCGGGTCGAACGGGGTTGCGATTTCGTCGGGTCGCCGAATCCCCCCATCGCGCCGGACAATATGTATTCACCGACAAAAATCTATAACGGTATCATCGCGCCCCTTGCCACCTACGGCATCCGTGGCACTATCTGGTACCAGGGTGAGCATAACGCTGAACACGCCGATCAGTATCGCTACCTGTTTCCGGCACTGATCGCCGGCTGGCGCAAGCAATGGGGACAAGGAGATTTTCCGTTTCTCTACGTCCAACTTACCGGTTGGCTGTATCACCAGGAATACCCCGCCCAAAGCCCGTGGGCCGAGTTGCGCGAAGCACAGCGGATGACGCTGTCCGTCCCGAAGACCGGCATGGCGGTAGCGGTTGACCTCGGCGAGGCACAGAGTATCCACCCGATTCGTAAACAGGAAGTGGGACGGCGACTGGCACTGGTGGCGGAAAAGGTCGCTTATGGGCTGGATATCCCCTACTCAGGACCGGTCTATCGTTCGATGCGTGTAGAAGGGCAGCGGATTCGCCTGCGCTTCGATTGCCTCTTCGGCGGCTTGAAAGTTCACGACGGCCCGCTGACCGGCTTCACCATCGCCGGCGCCGATCACCATTTCGTGCCGGCCACCGCCACGATCGATGGTGACACCATCCTGGTTACCGGCGACGAAGTGACCAAGCCGGTCGCCGTGCGCTACGGCTGGCAAAACAATCCGCTGTGCAATCTCTGTAATAGTGCGAATCTCCCCGCCTCCCCCTTCCGGACTGACGATTGGCCGTTTTTGCTTTCGGCGAAAGAAGCGGAGGAGTAGGAAGGTGTTACTGATCCGCTCATTGGTTCGTCTAATGTCTCCGTGAAGTCCTGCTGGCGCGCGAGCGTCCCCGCGAGCACCGGGAGATTCCCGACCTGCTCGCGGGGACGCTCGCGCGCCAGCAGGACGGGAACAAGAGCCGTCAGCGAACTGCCGGGCTTCCATGATCGCTCTGTAACGAACCAATAAGCGGATCAGTAGTGTCAGGCCTGTCCGAGTAACCAGACACCTGACCCCTATTTCCATGCTACCACTTAATATTGCGTTATCTCTGCATAGCATGGCAGGAACCCGACCGCGGATGCCGAAGTAGCACTAATACCGAAATCGACACGCTTGGCTTGCTGGTACAGCGGGCAGGTGAGCAAGGAGGATGTGTGCAGTTCTATGATGTCATCGCGACGCGACGAAGTATCCGTGCTTATCGGGATCAATCCGTTGCGGACGACGTATTGCTGCGCATCCTGGAAGCCGTCCGACTTGCGCCGTCGGCGGCCAATCGGCAGCCCTGGCACTGGTATGTGATCCGCGACGCAACACTCCGCCGGCAATTGTTTCCGACTGAACGGCATGCCTGGGTAGCGGCCGCGCCGGTCATCGTCGTAGGGTGCAGCCAACCCAACGACGCCTGGGTGCGCTCTTACGATGGCAAAAACCATGCCGACATCGATGTTGCCATCGCGATGGAACATCTGGTGCTGGCCGCGACGGCGGAAGGACTGGGCAGTTGCTGGATCTGTGCTTTCGACCCGCTACCTATCCGCCAGGTGCTCGGTTTACCGGATCAACAAGTTCCGGTGGCGATCACCCCACTGGGCTATCCCGCCGGCGACCCCGGCGCACGTATTCGCAAGGCGTTCGATGAAATTATCAGTTGGCGATAAACGGCATTCGCGCCGACGACATTATCAACCTGTCCGGCCAACGGCGCCGGTGAAATGAGGAAGCATGGCTAAACGATCGGAACATCCGCGCGGCGCACAGCGTCCGTCCGCGGCGCCACGGCAGGATAACGCCGAAGCCCTGTATCAGCGGGCGATCGGACAACTCGAAGCAGGAAAGCTCGATGACGGCGTGCAGTTGCTGAAGAAAGCGATCAGCCTGCGCCCGGATTTCGTGGATGCATACGGCAGCCTGGCGGTGGCGTATATGCATCTCGATAAGTGGGAAGACGCCGCCGCCACGCTGGAATATCTGCTGCGTCTCGATCCGAAGGATCCCGTTACCCACAACCTGCTTTCTTCCGCCTACGTCGAGATGGAACGCCTGGACGACGCCATCGCGCTGTTGAACCAGTCGTTGACGCTCGCGCCGGATGATCCGGAAGTCTACCTGGAGTTGGCAGGTTTGTATGCCGAAACGGACCAGTGGGAAGCCGCGCTGGCGTCCGCGCAAAAGGCCATCAGTCTGCTGCCGGACGACCCCGACGCCCAGTGGTTGCTTGCGGGATTGCTCTACCATGACGAACAGGTGGATGCCGCCATTCGCGCCTGCAAGCGCGCGCTGGAATTGCAGCCCGAACACGCGGAAGCCGCGTTGTTGTTGGCGACCGCCTTGCTCGACCAGGGGCGTTTCAAGGAATCGCTGGACGCGGGACGGCGCGCCATCAAGATCAACGCCGATGATCCGCGTCCCCACGAGATTGCCGGGGCGGCGTTGGTCGGGTTAGAGAAGTTCGAGGAAGCCCGGAAAGCCGCGCAGACCGCGCTCGCGATGGATCCGAACTCCGGTGATGCCTATGGCGTGCTGGGGCAGGCATTGATGGGTGAAATGCAGTTGGATAAGGCAGCAGAGGCCTTCCAACATGCGGTGGATATCGATCCGGACAATGCGATGGCGTATTTTGGCCTCGGGTTAACCTACGCGGCCGCGGATAAGGTGAGCGAGGCACGCAAGCAACTCGCCATCCTGCGCGAGCGCGAGGAAGATGAACTGGCCGATCAACTCCAGGCAGCGATTAAGATGGTGGAAGAATAGAGGTTCACGATGATTCTGGGTTGTGCATGGTATCCCGAGCAGTGGCCGGAAGCGCGTTGGGCGGAAGATCTGCGTTTGATGCGCGAGGCCGGCATCACCATGACGCGGATCGGCGAGTTCGCCTGGAGCCGCCTGGAGCCGGACGAACACCAATACGACCTCGATTGGCTCGAAAGCGCCGTCGAACTGGCCGGACGGCATAATATCATCGTCGTGCTAGGTACGCCGACCGCCGCTCCGCCGGCCTGGATGACCCAGCGCTATCCGGAGGTGCTCGCGGTGCGGGAGAATGGTCGCCGCGCCGAACATGGCGGACGCTGCCATTATTCACCGGCCAGTCCGCGCTATCGCCAATTCTGCCGGGACATCACCGAACAGATGGCACAACGCTTCGGCGCGCATCCCAATGTCACTGGCTGGCAGATCGACAACGAATACAACAGCATGTCGTATGACGAGGAAACCCGCCGGCAATTTCAGCTCTGGCTGCGCGAGCGTTTCCAGACGCTGGACAACCTGAACGCGCATTGGACCACCGCGTATTGGAGCCAGGAATATACCGATTGGGCGCAAATTCCGCTGGCCAGCGGCGGCAATCCGGGCTTGATGCTGGAAACGCGGCATTTCATTACCCACCTGTATCGCACCTTCCAGCGCGAGCAAATCGACGCCATTCGCAAATACGCCACCTCCGAGCAGTGGATCACCCATAACTTCATGGGCTGGTTCGACATGTTCGATCATTACGAGTTGAGTAAAGATCTGGATATGGCCTCCTGGGATAATTACGTGGGCACCGGCCATCTGGATTTTCGCACGAACGGCGCGCAGCACGACCTGACGCGCGGCTTCAAGCGTAAAAACTTCTGGTTGCTGGAAACGCAGCCCGGCTCGGTGAATTGGAGCAGTGTCTGTAACGCGCTGGATCGCGGCGAAGTGCGCACGATGGCCTGGCACGCGGTGGGACACGGCGCCGACGCCGTCAGCTACTGGCAGTGGCGCAGCGCGCTGAGCGGCCAGGAGCAGTACCACGGCACCCTGGTCGCGCCGGACGGCCGCCCGCGCCCGCTCTATGAAGAGGTGAGCAAAATCGGGGTGGAATTCGCGCAGATGCGCGATCTGCTGCAGGGAACCAGCCCGGTCTCCCAGGTGGCCATCCTCCACTCCTATGACGATCGCTGGGCGCTGCAGAACGCCAAACAGCATAAGGATTACGATGCCGTCGCGCACCTGCTCAGTTTCTACCGTCCGCTGCGCGAATTGGGCTGCAATATCGATATCATCCACCCGAGCGCGCCCCTCGGTGACTATCAACTGGTCATCGCGCCGCACCTGCATCTGCTGGACGAGGAATTGACCGGTCACTTGCTCGATTACACCGAAGGCGGCGGTCACCTGCTGCTGGGACCATGCTCCGGCATGAAGGACGCCTACAACGCGCTGTTGCCGATGCGGCAACCCGGCCCGCTGGCGGCAACGCTGGGGGCGCATGTAGAGGAATATTACATCCTCGACCAGCCGATCGGCGTGAAAGGCCCGTGGGGCACCGGCGAAGCACAGATCTGGGCGGAATGGCTGCAGCCGGACGCAGCGGATGTCGAAGTGGAACTGCGCTACGGCGCCGCCAACGGTTGGCTCGATCAGCAGGCGGCCATGGTCTCCCGGCGCACCGGCATGGGCCGCTTTACTTACATCGGCGCCTGGTTGGACGATGCGTTGATGCGGCGCGCGGCCACCTGGATGTTGCAAGTGTCGCAGATCGAGCTTCCCTTCACCAAGCTGCCGGACGGCGTCGAAGTCTGCCGCCGCGACGGGCATGGGCATGAGGTGTATCTCTTCATCAACCACGCCCCCCGCCCCTGCCAGGTCGCTGTCCCCCGCCCGATGGAGGATGTGCTGCACAAAACGATCAACCGCCAATGGGTCAACCTGGAAGCCCGCGAGGTGGCCGTGCTGATTTGGGCGAGGTGAAGTCAGCGCTACATTGAACCACGAAAGGCACGAAAAGGGGAAGATTTATTGCCCTTTTCGTGCCTTTCGTGGTTCAAATAGGTAAAAAGGAGGAGACCGCATGTGATATCACATGCGGTCTCCTCCTTTTCGTGTCTTTCCTGCTTTTTTGGGGTTAACCGTCTTAAATCAGACTCGCCACCAGGTCCCCGCACGCATCGGTGGGGATGGCGCCGGCGCCGAGGTGGGGGATTTTGCCGGTTTCCAGCGCTTTGATGATCGCGTTTTCCACGTCCTGCGCGGCGGTTTTCTCACCGAGGAAGTCGAGCATCATGCTGGCGGCATTGATGGTGGCCAGCGGGTTGATGACGTTCTTGCCGGTGTATTTCGGCGCGCTGCCGTGGATGGGCTCGAACATCGAGACCCCATTCGGGTTGATGTTGCCAGAGGCGGCGATGCCCATGCCGCCCTGAGTCATCGCGCCCAGGTCGGTGATGATGTCGCCGAACATATTGGTGGTGACGATCACGTCGAACCACTCCGGATTCTTCACCATCCACATGCAGCAGGCATCGACATAGGCATGCTGCTGTTTGATGTCGGGATATTCCTCTCCCACTTCCTTGAATACACGCTGCCAGAGGTCGTGACCGTACGTGAGCACGTTGGACTTGTCCACCAGCGTGAGCTGCTTGCGCGGGCGAGTCATTGCTAAATCGTAGGCATAGCGCACACAACGCTCCACGCCCATGCGGGTGTAGATCGCCACCTGGGTCGCGACTTCGTTCGCCTGTCCCTTGTGGGTGAATCCGCCGGTGCCGACATACATATCCTCGGTGTTCTCGCGCACCACGATGTAATCGATGTCCGCCGGGCCTTTATCTTTCAGCGGGGTATCGACATTCGGGTAGAGCTTCACCGGGCGCAGATTGATATACTGATCGAGCCCGAAGCGCAGGCCCAGCAGCAACTGATGCTCGATGATGCCGGCTTTTACATCGGGATGCCCAACGGCGCCGAGGTAGATCGCATCGAATTGCTGCATGAGTTCGATGGCGTTCTTCGGCATGACTTCGCCGGACTTCAAGTAGCGATCGCCGCCCCAATCGAAGTATTCATACGCAAATTTAATGCCGTATTTCGGCGCCACGACATCCAGCACTTTGATTCCTTCGCGAATCACTTCCGGGCCGATGCCGTCGCCGGCGATCACCGCAATCTTATAAGCCACGATAGTTCCTCCACAGACAAACCGAAGATTTTTTCACATTTTCTATACTCGGGCGTGAAAATCGATTTATTGTACCGAATTTTCACTAACCTTGGCAACCAGGAGAACGGATCCACCCTCCCGGTGTTTTCATCGTGCCAACGCAAGTTGCAGCCGATCGCATAATCCATACGCATCTCATATTTTCGCCGCAATATCGCGCAATTGTGCTATACTAGTCCAACGGGGCGGCATCACGAGTACCGCGCCGGTTTTTTGTGTCCGGGGATATATGACAATTTCCATTGAAACAACAGAAGATAACAACGTCACCAGCGCACGCTTGCGCAATATCGCCATCATCGCACACGTCGATCATGGCAAGACCACCCTGGTCGACCAGATGCTGCGCCAGGCGGGAGCATTCCGCGCCAACCAGCAGCTGGAAGAGCGCGTGATGGATTCCAACCCCTTGGAGCGCGAGCGCGGTATTACCATTCTGGCGAAAAATACTTCCGTGCGCTGGGGTGACATCAAAATCAACATCATCGATACCCCGGGGCACTCAGACTTCGGCGGCGAAGTCGAACGCATTTTGCGCATGGTGGACGGCGTGTTGCTGCTGGTGGATGCCGCGGACGGTCCGATGCCGCAGACGCGCTTTGTGCTGCGCAAGGCGCTGGCGTTGGGCTTGCAGCCGATCGTGGTGATCAATAAGATCGACCGCCCGGACGCGCGCCCGCACCAGGTGCATGACGAAATTTTCGACCTGTTCATCGAACTGCATGCCAGCGACGCCCAGCTCGATTTCCCCACCATCTTTTGCTCTTCGAAGCTCGGGACCGCCACGCTGGATCCCGCGATCGAGAATGATAACCTGGTGCCATTGTTCGAATCCATATTGCAGAACGTGCCCTCCCCGCCGGTCAACGCGGAAGGGCCCTTCCAGATGCTTATCTCCACGCTGGATTACTCGCCCTATCTCGGTCAGTTAGCCATCGGGCGTATCGAGCGCGGACGCGTCCATGTGAGTGAACAAGTATTGATGATGCCGCAGGATGGTGGATCGTCGCGCGCGAAAGTCACGCGCCTGCATATTTTTGAGAACCTGCAGCGCGTCGAAGTCGAAGAGGCCGCGGCGGGCGAAATCATCGCCCTGGCTGGTCTGGACGACGTGCAGATCGGCGCGACGATATGCGATCCGCTCACTCCCGAGCCGCTGCCGGGCATCGCCGTCGATGAGCCGACGGTGAGCGTGGATTTTCAGGTAAACACCTCGCCGTTCGCCGGCCGCGAAGGCAAATATCTCACCAGCCGCCACCTGCGCGAGCGGCTGTTCCGCGAACTACAGTCCAATGTCGCGCTACGCGTCGAGGAAACCGATTCACCGGATACCCTGAAAGTTTCCGGACGCGGCGAACTGCACCTGACCATCCTGATGGAAACGATGCGACGCGAAGGCTATGAATTCATGGTTTCCCAGCCGCGCGTCATCACCCGCGAGATCGACGGAACGCTGTGCGAACCGTTTGAAGAGTTGATCGTCGATATCCCGGAAAGCAATGTCGGTGCGGTGATGGAAAAATTGGGACCTCGGCGCGCGGAATTGTTAGAGATGGAGATGCACGACGACGGGCAGACACGCCTGATTTACCGCGTGCCCGCGCGCGGCTTGTTCGGCTATCGTACGGAATTTCTCACCGACACCCGCGGCAACGGTACGATGCACCACCAATTCCTCGAATACGCGCCTTCCGGCGGCGAAGTGATGCGGCGTTCACGCGGCGTGATGGTTTCCATCAACCAGGGTTCGAGCACCGGTTACGCTATCGAAAACTTACAGGAGCGTTCGGTGCTCTTCATCGGGCCCGGCGTGGAAGTCTATGAAGGCATGATTATCGGGGAAAACTCGCGTGAAAAAGATCTGACGGTCAACGTGACGCGCGCGAAGAAGCTCACCAACATGCGTGCCTCCAGTTCGGACATTTCCGTCATCCTCACCCCCCCGCGCCCGCTGACGCTGGAAATCGCGGTGGAATACATCGAAGCCGACGAATTCGTCGAAATCACCCCTGCCTCCCTCCGGCTGCGCAAGCGGTTCCTGAAGGAGCATGAGCGGAAGGGGTGATCGGGTGTCAGGCCAACACTCGCTTCCCTTCGACATCTTGCTGATCCCAGGATTATTACAATGTTACTTCCGCTCGCCGATTCGCATTGCATTGGATATTCACCGCGCACGGCAGGCTGGCGATGTGGCAGGGGGCGGTTTCGATGTGCACGGCCAGCGCGGTGACGATGCCGCCGAAGCCGCCGGGGCCGATGCCCAACGCGTTGATGCGGTGAAGGATGGTCTCCTCCAGGCGCGCATCGTCGGCATCCGGATTGGGTTGACCGAGCGGACGCAGCAGCGCGCGTTTGGCCAGTAGCGCGCACCCTTCGAAATTGCTGCCGATCCCCACCCCGATCACCAAGGGCGGGCAGGCGTTGACGCCTTGTGCGGAAACGCGCTCGACCACGAAGTCGATCACCCCTTCCGCGCCGTCCGCCGGCTTCAGCATGCATAGCGCGCCGGCGTTGTCGCTGCCGCCGCCTTTCGGCAAGCAGATGAGCCGCACGCGATCACCGGGCACCAGCGAGAGATGGATAACCGCCGGGCTATTGTCGCCGGTGTTCACCCGGCGCAGTGGATGCGCGACCACCGAGGTGCGCAAGCATCCTTCCCGGCACCCGCGACTGACACCCGCATCGATGGCCGCGCGCAGATCACCGCGGATATGCACGTCCTGCCCGAGTTCCACCATCACCACTATCATCCCGGTGTCCTGACACATCGGCAGTCCGGTGCGTTCGGCGGCGGCGTAATTCTCCAGCAACAACCGCAGGGTGTCGCGCCCTTCCGGCGAGATTTCCTCGGCAGCGGCGCGCCTCATCGCCGCCAGCATCCCCGCCGGCGCCCGGTGGTTGGCAGTCACGCACAACTCCGTTATCGCCCGGGTAATCTCCTCGGCATCCAGTTCGCGCATAAAACAATTCGACATCGACATCTCCTCGGTAAGCTAATCGCTGACCACTGCCTACTCGTATACCTTCTCGCACAATTTCTTAGACAAAATTTCGCGTTGTTGCCCTGAAGTCCCTTCCGTGATGACGGGACACGCGCGAACGGGTATCTACACTGCAATGGAGCCATGATGGAATCGCAACTCATTGATCTGCTACGAGTGCTGGAGGAAGATTCGCGCCGGCAAGGCGGAGTACCGCGGGCCGCACGTGAAGCCGGGCAGTTTTTTAACCTGCTGGTCAAGGCCACGCGCGCGGTAAATATCCTCGAAGTCGGCACCAACGACGGTTACACCACCCTCTGGCTGGCAGAAGCCGCCGCGCAGACCGGCGGCAAAGTAACCACCATTGAAAACGATGTCTGGCAATTGGCCATCGCGAAAAAGCATTTCCTCCGCTCTCCACACGGCGAACGCATTCAACTGGTCCAGGGAGACGCGCTGGAACTGCTCGCGGTGCTGGAAGGTCCATTCGATTTCGTGTTGCTGGATGGCGAAAAATCACAGACGCTGCATTATTTCCACATTCTCGCCGAACAACTCAGCAGCGGCGCCATCATCTGCTGCGACAAAGCCATCAGCCAGGCCTCTGTCCTGACCCCGTATCTGAGCTATGTCCATGAGCGTCCCGGACTGGATAGTCTTCTCGTCCCCATCGGCGAGGGGGTCGAAGTGACGTATAAGAGCCCGTAGAACCTATCGGGATACGCCAAGTTTTACCGGGCATAGCTGCCTTGCAACCAATGATAGCTCCCCTTCCCTGACCGATCGCTACCTTATTATCCCTTATCTGGTATAATATCTTTAATCCTTGTCCAGCCCATGGCATTATACACACCGTATGATTGCGAAAATAAAAGTCTTAGACATTTGGCTCATTAACATTTTTTAACTTGACTTTTCCTCGGCGATACGATAGTGTATTGATTCGGGAACGCCTCCCATATCGTCTGACAAATGATTGAGTAACTATGACTAATCAAGCCGTCTCAATTGCTGTATTTTTTGCCTTAGGCCTCGTGTTCTGGATGGTGGCGCTCGGTGCTTCGCTGCTGGCACGCCCGCATCGGCCTTCAATTTCCAAAGGTTCGTCCTATGAATGTGGCATGTTGCCGGTGGGACGCGCGTGGTATCAAGTCCACGTTCGCTATTACATTTATGCGCTGCTCTTCGTGCTGTTCGATGTCGAAGTCGCCTTCCTCTACCCCTGGGCTGTCATCTTTCGCCGTGTGAGCGGTATGCAGTTGCTGTTGTTTATCGACGTGTTGATCTTCCTGTTCATCCTGGTGTTCGGGCTGGTCTACGCGTGGCGGAAAGGGGCGTTAGAATGGGAGTAACGAGCGAGCAGATCGCCGAAGCATGCGCCCACGTGCCCGGCGGATCGCTGCTGTTGACGACGCTGGACGAGGTGCTGAATTGGGCGCGCGAATCCTCACAATGGCCGGTTACCTTCGGTTTAGCCTGCTGCGCCATCGAAATGATGGCCACCGGCGCGGCGCATTACGATCAGGACCGCCTCGGGGTGATGTTCCGCGCCACGCCGCGACAAGCGGATATTATGATTGTGTCTGGCACGGTGACGAAGAAGATGGCGCCGATTATGCGACGCCTATACGAACAGATGCCCGATCCCAAATACGTCATTGCGATGGGTAACTGCGCGACCGGCGGCGGACCCTACTATTACGACTCCTATAGCACGGTGCGCGGCGCCGACCTGGTGATTCCGGTGGATATTTACCTTTGCGGCTGCCCACCCCGACCGGAGCAACTACTCGACGCGCTGATCGAACTGGGTCGTTCGTATAAAGGCGAACACGCGCTGAAACACCTGCGCCCGGAAACGGCCAATGCCCCGACCCTCCTCGATCTGGTAAAAGAGGACGGGTAACAGGACGATCATGGACTTCAAATCATTCACGACACAATTCGCCAATCTGCTCACCAACGTTGAAGAGCGTGACGGGGTTTGGCAGTTGACCACCGAGCCGCGAAAACTCCATGCGCTGCTGACGGAACTGCGCGCGTTGTTCGCCTACCCCGAAGATCTGACGTGCGTAGACGAAGGTGAGCAACTGCGCGTCTTCTACCGGCTTTATGATCCGGCTTCGCGCCAACTTGCGCACGTCTACGTGCGGTTGCCACACACCGGCGGCCATTTGACTACCGCCAGCGACCTCTGGCGCGGTTATGAATGGCAGGAACGCGAAGTCTTCGACCTGTTCGGGATTATCTTCGACGGCCATCCGGATTTACGCCGCATCCTCACCTGGGACGGTTTCCAGGGGCACCCGTTATTGAAGGATTATCAGATCGACAACGAGGATTCAAGCTGGCGCATCCCGGAAGAGGACAACGACGCCATTATCGATTTATTAAATCGTTGAACGAGGAACCGATTTTGTTACGTGATTTTCGTTTACCGGAATTTGATGCCCCTCCCGTCGAATTGCCGGAGCTGGAGCAGGCGCATGACACAACCATCGTGAGCATGGGGCCACAACATCCCTCGACGCACGGGGTGTTGCGGTTGATGCTGAAGATGGACGGCGAGACGGTAATCAAACTGGCGCCGGTGATCGGGTATCTGCATCGCGGCACGGAAAAGTTGGCCGAACATCGCACCTACACGATGATCATTCCCTACACCGATCGACTGGACTATCTGTCGTCGATGTATATGAATATGGGTTATGTCCTTGCGGTCGAGAAGCTGCTGGGGATCGAGCCGCCTCCCCGCGCACGCTATTTGCGCACCGCGGTGGCGGAACTGCAGCGCCTGGCCAGCCATTTAATCTGGCTCGGTACCTTCGCGCTCGACCTGGGCGCGGCGACAATGTTCATCTACCCCTTCCGCGAACGCGAGACCATCCTCGATTTGTTCGAACGGCTCTGCGGAGCGCGGATGACGTATAACTATTTCCGTTTCGGCGGCGTGATGGCCGATTGCCCTCCCAACTGGATCCAGGAAGTTCATGCCTATCTGCACGAGCAAGAAGTGCGCCTGAAAGAATACGAAGCGGTGTTAACGAAGAACCCGATCTTCCTTGCGCGCACCCAGCGGGTCGGCTATATCTCTGGAAAGGATGCCATCGACTACGGGCTCTCCGGCCCCTCCTTGCGCGGTTCCGGCGTGCATTTCGACGTGCGCAAAGATGACCCCTATGAAGCGTACGGCGAAGTCGATTTCAACGTGGCGACGGACAACGCGGGCGACTGTTACGCGCGCTATCTGGTGCGCCTGGAAGAGATGCGCCAATCGATACGCATCGTGCGTCAGTGCCTGGAAAAGATGGAAGACGGAGAAGTGCAGACCAAGTTGCCGCGTGCGATCAAACCGCCGGTCGGTGAAGCCTATGTGCGCGTGGAAGCCCCCCGCGGCAATTTCGGCGTGTTCGTCGTCTCAGATGGCGGTCCGATGCCGGTACGCGTGCGCTTCCGTTCCCCCAGTTTCGCCAACCTGTCCGCGCTGGATCACATGTGTCGCGGAATGAAGTTGGCCGACGTCATTGCCATATTGGGCAGTATCGATATCGTGCTCGGAGAGGTAGATCGCTGATGGACGGCTTATTGCATCTCATCAACCTGTGCTGGGGGTTCATGGCTGTCCACGAAGTCGTGCGCTCGCTCTTTGTCGCCATCTGCGCGCTGGTCTTCATGCTGACGATCGTGCTGGTGGTCATCTGGATGGAGCGCAAGGTCGCGGCGGACATCCAGTCGCGCATTGGCGTCATCCGCACCGGCGGTCCATTTTGTTTCCTGCTGCAAAGCCTCGCGGACGCACTGAAGCTGCTACTGAAAGAAGACTTGCGTCCCACCGGCGCCGACCGCTGGCCATTCTATATCGCCCCCTATCTGGTCTTTTTGCCGGCATTCATGGCCTACCTGATATTGCCCTTTTCCGCCACCTGGATCCCGCAGAATTTGAAGATCGGCATTCTCTTCTACAGCGCGATCAGTTCCGTGCCGGTGTTGGGTATCGTGATGGCCGGCTGGGCGTCCAACAACAAATGGTCGCTGTTCGGCGGCATGCGTGCGGCCGCGCAACTGATCAGCTATGAGTTGCCGCTGGCCATGGCGATTCTGGCCATCGTCTTGCTGCATGGGACACTGGAGACCAGTGCCATCGTGCAGGACCAATGGCATCACTGGTGGTTGATGCTCATCACGCTGCCATCGTTTCTGATCTTCCTCACCGCCGGATTGGCCGAGGTGAGCCGCACGCCGTTCGACCTGCCGGAAGCCGAGTCCGAGTTGGTGTCCGGCTTCAATACCGAATATTCGGGGATGCGCTTCGCCACCTTCTTCCTGGCCGAGTTTTCCGCCTCTTTTTTCATCTCCGCGCTGGCGGTCACGCTCTTCCTGGGCGGCTGGAGTCTATGGGGCGTCGATACCTGGTGCGCGGCGAACATCTTCCACCTGGATGTCAGTCAGTGGAATGTCGCCATTCCCGCGACCATTCCCTTTCTCATGAAGGTCTGCTGGTTCGGCATCTTCATGGTGAAGAGCTTCCTTGTGCTGTGGATATTAATGTGGATCAAATGGACGCTGCCGCGACTGCGCATCGACCAGGTACTCAATTTCGGCTGGAAAGTCCTCTTGCCACTCGGTTTATTGAACCTGCTGGTGATGAGCGTGGTGGGTCTATATATGCGGCCCATCGAACCGAAAATGGCGATTTCGTTGAACGCGCCGGTGTCGCTGCCGACGAGTGATTCGCACGCCATCCTGCCGGCGACGGCGAATTTCCGCCTGCCGGCGGCCGCCAAATCGCGTATCCCCCACCCGCCGGCGGCGCCGTCCGCTCATCCGAGCGTCAGGCAACCCGATGGTCATGGGAGACAATAATCATGAACGGCGTCGGCCACCATGGCTCGTGCTCTACCTGCTGGGTATAGGCATACTGGCGGGTATTATCGTCCTGCCAATGGTCGATCAGGAGATGATGCGCGCGCCGTTTACCGATGCCATTCTCGCGGTGCGTCGCGGAGATGTCGACGGTTTGCGCGGTTGTTTTGCCCCCGGCGCAACGCTGGCGTTCCAGCAACACGCGCTTCCGGCGGAACGGTTTATCAGCGCGCTGGCTCCGATGATCACCGCGGGTGAGTTGCGGGGGACCGCGCGCTTTGGTGATTACAGCAATATTCACCGGCAACCCGGCGAGGTGGCGGAAGCGGATTTTACGCTGTGGATCTATATCGACGGCGGCAGCGACCTGCCCTATAAGCAGATTCCGCTGCAGAAAAAGGGACATACACGTTTAATCAGAACGGGTTGGTTTCGCTGGAAGATCCAGCGGATCAATTCAGACGATGCGGAATTTGGCAACATTGCCGGATCGGCATTGGGAGAGAAATAACGGCGTAGAATAGTACCCGTTCAGGTTACGCAGAAAATAGGGTGCATACTCATCGAGGGCTGCCCCCGTCGGTTGCCAGTGGATTGAATGAAACGGAGTAGTGTGATGACGACGACGACAGATCGATTGCCGGGGGCAAAGATTACGGTTGGTCCACAGTCGTGGCAGGTATTGCAGCGCGAAGACGACGGACGCGCACCGCTGACATTGGCAGGCGTGTGGGTTGGCGATGCGCCGAGTACGGTGGAAGTGCGCGTGGCGCGGACATACGATCTCGCACCGGCGGCCGGCTGCGATTGGCGCGACGCCGAGATGCTGGACGGCAACGCCTGGCGCATTACGATCCGCGTACCGACCGGCGGCCCTTACAACCTGGAGACCCGCGTGCGCACCCACGGCGCAGAGTGGCGCAATAGCGGCGATAAAATCTGGCATGTCGCGGTGGGCGATGTCTGGGTGATCACCGGGCAGAGCAACGCCGTCGGCTACGGGCATGGTCCGGTCGTAGACCCGCCGGCGCTCGGGGTGTCGCTCTTTGGCATGAACGATATCTGGCGGCTGGCGACCCACCCGCTCTTCGATTCGACCGGCACGAAATATCCGGCCAATCGTGATAGCGGCTGGGTGGATGTTTCTCCCTGGTTGGCCTTTGGTAAAGAGATTCTGGCAACGGCAGGCGTCCCGATCGGAATCATCCCGGCCGCGTTGGGTGGATCTCCACTTAGCGCCTGGGATCCGGGCAACCCGGACGGCGCATATCTCTATGAGAATATGCATGACATGATTGCCGCCGCCGGTGGACGCGTAGCGGGCATGGCCTGGTATCAAGGTTGTTCAGACGCCGGCATCGAACAGGCGCAGACTTACCTGGAACGTTTTACCCGTTTCATCACGGATTTCCGCGCGCGTTACGGTGAAGTGCCGGTCATTACCGTGCAGCTCAATCGGCATCTGGACGGTCTGTCGGAAGGTGATCGCGGATGGGCGATCGTCCGCGAGGCGCAACGGCAGGCAGCGCGGCTCATCCCGCAATTGGCGGTGGTGTCGTCGCTGGACCTGGGATTGTCGGATGGCATTCACACCAGCGCGACCGGCAACGTTATTCTCGGTCAGCGCTGCGCGCGCGCCGCGTTGGGGATGCATTACGGGGTGGATATCCCCTGGCGCGCGGTCGATGTTGCCGGCGCGCAATTCGTCGATGGTGCGCGTAACACGATTCGCGTGCACTTCATCCATGAGGACGACCACCTGGTCTTCTTGTGCGCGAAGCCGGCGGACTTCACCGTGGAAGATGCTGGCGGTTCCATAACGGTGAGCAAAGCGTGGGTGGATGGGACGACCACCGTATTGCTGGAACTGGAACGCGCCGCGGTGGGACGCACCGTTTGTCACAACATGTTTGGCGCCAATCCGGTGAGTGTGCTGCGCGATCATCTACAGCGCCCGGTACTGGCATTCACCGACATCGAGGTCGACGATTCGTCCTGCTGAGGAGACGGCGACGCAATTCACGCCTTATACCACGTTGGGATTGACGGAAATCGGGGTGGGTGTCCTGCTCATCCTGGTATGCATTCCGCTGTTGTTGGGCAAGGTGCGGATGAATCCGTATTATGGGATTCGGCTGCCGAAAGCATTCCTGTCCGAGGAGAACTGGTATCGCATCAATGCCTATGGCGCGCAACGCATGATGCTCTGGTCGGTGGTACTGATCGCGCTGGGATTTGTGGAACTCCTATTGCCGTTCCACGGAAAAAGAAACTCGCTGCTGCTGCCGTTGTTGTCGCTGGCGCCGGCGGTGGTGATGATACCGCCGATGATTGAGATTTTCATCTATTCCAGGGATTTGTGATTATGACTAACTCGATAGCAGCTTTTTTTGCCGGCCTGCTGGCGATCATGCAAGGGATGTGGGTGACGTTATGCCATGTCTTTCGCAAACCGGTCACCATCCAGTATGGCTACGCGCCGCGTTGGAGCAAGCAACAGACGCGTCCGATCGCGCCGCGCTATCGTGGGCGGTTTATCCTGGTGCGCGAGCCGGAAACCGGTGAATTGCGCTGCACGGGGTGCAAAATCTGCGCGCAATCCTGTCCGGGACGCTGCATCACCGTTACCGGCGAAAATCGCAAGGTGGTCAGCTATCATATCGACCTGGAGAAATGCCTGTTTTGCGGTCTCTGCGTGGAAGCATGCCCGTTTGAAGCCTTGGGGATGACGCAACAAACGATGCCGCTGCAGAAAAACCGGCGCGCGCTGGGCGTCGAGCTCGACTGGCTGGTGCAACCGTCCGGGACACGCATGCCCGGCGTGCTGCCTTCGACCGTCGGCGACGACTTACGCCCGGGCAAGAAACCTTTCGTGCCGAAGCCATCAAAAGCGGCGGGAACAGAAGGATAAGGGGAAGTCCGATGGCCTATCCTGCACAACAACATGAACGGCATTTTACCTATCGCGATCTGCAAACCTGGCCGGATGAGGAAAGGTGGGAGCTGATCGATGGTGTAGCGTACGACATGTCACCCTCGCCGAAGACGCGCCACCAATTAGTGTCGAGTGACCTGAACAGACAATTTGCCAATTTTCTTATTGGTAAACCTTGCGTGGTGTTTTCCGCACCATTCGACGTTTTGTTGCCAAAAGGAAATGAGGCAATCGAAGATATCGATACGGTCGTGCAGCCGGATCTGCTTGTAGTTTGTAACAGGAAGAAGATTAACGAAAATAACTGCATCGGTGCGCCGGATCTGATTATAGAAATACTCTCACCTTCGACCACGAAGAAAGATCAATCCGAGAAATACGCACTTTATGAACGTGCCGGCATACGAGAATATTGGATTGTCGATCCGTCGCAGTATTCCGCTGCCGTTTACCGATTGGACGAAAACGGACGATATGGGTTACCCGAAGTATATGATGCGCAGGATTCAGTTCCCGTCGGCGTGCTGGAAGGTCTATCCATCGACCTTAGTCAGGTTTTTGCCATACTAATCGAGGAAAATGATGCCGATTTCTGAAATACTCCATCTCACCATGTTTTCGCTGTTGGCGCTGGTGACCCTGGTCGCGGCCCTCAAAGTGGCGTCGGCGCGCAGCATTATGCATGCAGCCTTCTGGCTCTTTCCGGTATTCGCCGGGATCGCCGGATTTTACCTGCTGCTCGACGCGCAGTTTCTGGCAGCGATTCAGGTGCTCATCTACATCGGCGCGATTCTGGTGCTGATCATTTTCGCGGTGACACTGACGCGCAATGCCGTCGATCCGGGAGAGACTCAGAACAACCGGTTCGTTCTTCCGCTGGTGCTGGCCGCACTGGCGTTGCTGATCTCGTTGATCCACGCGGTGAAACTTACCCCCTGGGCACCGAGTATCGCGACGCTCGATGGCATAAAGTTGCTGCCCGGCGTGGCGATCACGGATATTTCCGCGCTCGGGATTGTGCTGTTGCAGCAATATCTGGTGCCATTTGAAATCACCTCGATACTGCTGTTGGCCGCCATGATCGGCGCCATCGTGCTGGCGCGTCGCGAACGGCCGGAACCGGAGACGCCGGTGGCGGATGCATCCGCCGGCGACCATCATCTCGAGGCGCGCGAAACGGTGAAAGCCCGTTGACAGAGCTATTGAGGCTATTGCCATGACACATCCCATGCAAAAAGCTGAAGATCGGTTCACCTATCGCCAGTTGTTGACCTGGCCGGAAGGTGAGCGTTGGGAACTCATCGACGGGATCGCCTATGATATGACGCCCGCGCCGACAACACCCCATCAGCGCATTTCCGGGCGTCTATTCAATCAGTTTTTTAATTATCTTGACGGAAAGTCATGCGAGGTATTCGCCGCGCCATTCGATGTGCTCTTGCCGATGGGTAACGAGACGGAAGAGGAAGTCGATACGGTCGTTGAACCGGATATCACGATTGTTTGCGATCACAATAAATTAACAGAGCGAGGTTGCTTCGGCGCACCAGAGCTGGTAGTGGAGATTCTTTCGCCTTCTACTGCACGAAAGGATTTGCGCGAAAAATTCGCCGCTTACCAGCGTGCCGGCGTGCGCGAATACTGGATTGTCGACCCGGCCAATCGCCTGGTCACCGTCTATCGATTGGGCGAGAATCAGCGCTATGGGCAGTCCGAAATATTTGCTCCGGAAGATACCGTTTCCGTCGAGGTGTTGGAAGGTTTGACTATCGACCTCAGCCGGATTTTTGCTGAATAACTCTCGCGAAAGCAACGGCCAAACGTCGAAAGACGCTCGGCCTTGGTAAAGACAATGTTCGTACAACCTATTACTCAATATCTCCTGGTTAGCGCGGCGCTGTTTGTAATCGGCGCAGCAGTGCTGATTACCCGGCGCAACGCGGTGGCGGCGCTGATGGGGGTGGAGTTGATGCTCAACGCCGCCAACCTGAATTTCGTTGCTGCCTGGCGCTACCTCTGGCCGGAACGCCTGGACGGCCAGGTGGCCGTGCTCATTATCATCACCGTAGCGGCCGCGGAAGCCGCCGTCGGATTGGCGATCGTGTTGAATCTGTATCGCAAGTTCGGCACGGTCGATCTGGAACAAATCCGGCTGATGAAAGGTTAACCGATAATGTCGATTATCGATTTTGCAGAACTCCATAGTTGGCTCATCGTCGCCTTGCCGGTGACGTCGTTCCTGCTGATTGCGCTGGCCATCATCCTTTCCGGAAAAACGCAGGGAGTGGCGCGCGCGGTGGCGCCGTGGGTGCTTATCCTCTGCCTTGCCGGCGCACTGGTGGTAGCGGTGAGCGCACTGTTCGGCACGCTGCGACATGCAGAAGAGACCCACAAAGCAGTCGCGGAAACGCAGTCTGCTTCGCCTTCCGCTGAACAGAATGCTTCGACTGAGCAACCTGCGTATTACGAGCACACCGTCACCTGGTTGGAACCGGAGCCGGTCGAAATACCACCGATCCATAGCGTCGAAGAGCTGTATTCGGTCAATATCATCGACCGCACATTGAGTATGGGTGTGTTGCTCGATCCGCTGGCGGCGGTGATGCTGGTGGTGGTGTTGCTGGTGAGTCTGCTGGTGCAGATTTATTCCATGGGGTACATGAAGCGGGAAGAGCATCCGCGCTTTTACCTGTATATGTCGTTGTTCACCGCTTCCATGCTGGGGTTGGTGATCGCCTCCACGCTGATACAGCTATTCGTCTTTTGGGAGCTGGTGGGATTGTGTTCCTACCTGCTCATCGGCTTCTGGTATACCAAGCCGGAAGCGGCGAAGGCGGCGATCAAAGCGTTCGTGGTGACGCGCTTCGGCGACCTGGGCCTGCTCTTTGCGGTCATTGCGCTGTGGATGGGCTATGGCGATCTCTCGTTCAGCCATCTGGCGAAGGTGATTACTCCCGGCGCGCTGGTGCCGGCGGCACTGCCCTTCTCGCTGACCGCCATCGGTATCTTAATCTTCATCGGCGCCAGCGGCAAGTCGGCGCAATTCCCGCTGCATATCTGGCTGCCCGACGCGATGGAAGGTCCGACTTCGGTCTCCGCGTTGATCCACGCGGCCACTATGGTTGCGGCGGGCATCTACCTGGTAGCGCGCATGTTCTTCCTCTTCCAGGCTGCGCCGGACGCGCTCATTACTGTGGCGCTGGTGGGAGCATTCACCGCCTTTTTCGCGGCTACCATCGCGCTGGCGCAGGTGGATATGAAGAAGGTCATGGCGTATTCCACCATCAGTCAGCTTGGGTACATGATGATGGGATTGGGCTTGGCCGCGCCTGCCGCCGCCTTCTTCCATCTCACCACGCATGCCTTTTTTAAGGCGCTGCTCTTCTTGACCGCCGGCTCGGTGATCCATTCCACCCATACGCAAAATATGTGGGAAATGGGCGGGCTGGCGAAGAAGATGAAAGTGACCGCCATCACCTGCGCGATCGGCGGATTGGCGCTGGCCGGCATCGTCCCCTTTGCCGGCTTCTTCTCCAAGGATAAGTTGTTGGAAGCCGCCTGGGAGGCAGTCGCGGGCACTGGTCCGATGGCAGCGCGACTCGGACTGGGATTCTCCTGGCTGATCCTGATTATGGCGATGCTCACTGTGTTGATGACCGCCTTCTACACCACTCGCATGTGGGCGCTGGTCTTCCTGGGCAAACCGCGCAGTCACGGTGCCGAACACGCCCACGAATCGCCACCGAGTATGCTGGTTCCGCTCATCACGCTGGCCGCACTCACGCTGGTGACCGGTTATCTACTGGTGCCGCGACTGACCGGCATGCGGTGGGGTGAGGAGAATGCCTTCGCCGTCTCGCCCAGCGGGCTGATCGCGCTGGCCGCCGCGGCATTCGGCATCTGGTGGGGTTATCGTCTCTACGGTGTCGCGCCGAAGAAGGAGCCGTTACGCCATTTGGGATTCCTGTATACCGGCATGACCAACCTGTGGTACGTCGATGCCTTCTTCAATTGGTTGGCACACCGCGTGGTGCTGGGACTCGGGCATGTAGTGCGACGGTTCGATAAACGGGTGATCGATGGCGGGCTGGTCGATGGCACCGCCTGGTCAACCGGACGGTTGGGACAACTCTTCCGCCGCCTGTCCGCCGGGCCGTTGCCCGGACAAGTGCAGTATTATGCGCTGGTGATCTTCGTGGTCGGCGCGCTGGTGATTCTGGGCATTTCCAACCTGGGGGTGATAGGCCGATGAATGGCACGCCGTTAACTGAATTTTTGACACACCATTACGTGCTGGCCTGGCTGGTACTGATCCCGCTCGTCGCCAGTTTTGTGCTGATGGCGATTCCAGCGGCTTGGGGATTGGCCATTCGCTTGATCGCCGCCATCTCTACCGGCATTACCTTGATCATCAGCGTGGTACTCACCTGGGATTATTGGACATTGGTACATAGCGGGATCATCTCCTCCAATGGCGGTGGTGATTTCTTCTCGATCTGGCGCTACGAGATCGTATCGCAATTAATCCACTTCGGTCCGTCGCCGAATCCAATTTCCCTGCACTTTGCCACCGATGGCGCGGGCGTGGCGATGTGCCTGCTCACCGCCATCACCATCTTCAGCGGTGTGTTCGCCACCTGGACGCTCAAGGAGCGCACGAAGGAATACTACGCGCTGCTGCTGTTGCTGGTGGCCGGCGTGTTCGGCGTGTTCGTCACTGTCAACCTGTTTTTCTTCTTCCTGTTCTATGAGCTTGCCGTGTTGCCGATGTATTTGTTGATCGGCATCTGGGGTACGGGAGCGAAGGAATACTCAGCGATGAAGCTGACGCTGATGCTGCTGATGGGCTCGGCGTTCATCGTGGTCGGCTTTCTCGCCCTATACGCTAAAGGTGGGAGTTTCGATCTCTTCGAACTCACGCGCGCGTCGCTGGCGGGCACCTTCAGCGCGGAGTTCCAACGCTGGTTCTTTCTGGCGTTCTATCTCGGCTTTGGCGTGTTGGCCGGTATCTTCCCGTTCCACACCTGGTCGCCGGATGGCCATGCGTCCGCACCAACCGCCACGTCTATGCTGCACGCCGGCGTGCTGATGAAGCTGGGGGGATTCGGCCTGTTGCGCGTGGCGTTGCCGTTGCTGCCGGGCGGGCTGCATGACTGGCACTGGCTGATCGCCGCCATCGCCGCATGGAATATCGTGTATGGCGCCTTCTCCGCGATGGGACAGCGCGACTTGAAATACGTCATCGCCTATTCGTCCGTGAGCCACCTGGGCATGGTGATGCTGGGACTGGCGGCCGGCGGCGCGGTGACGGCGACCAATGCCAACGGCGCGGTAACGGCGATCAACGGCGCGGTCTTCCAAATGTTCGCGCACGGGATCATGACTGCCCTCTTCTTCGCGCTGGTCGGGCTGGTCTACACCAAGGCACATACCCGCGATATCGACGCAATGGGTGGGCTGGCGCGGGTGGCGCCGGGATTGGCAGTGGCATTCACCATTGCCGGTCTTTCCTCGGTCGGCTTGCCCGGCACCGGCGGTTTCGTGGCGGAATTCCTGGTCTTCACCGGCTCATTCACCTCCAAACCCTGGCTCGCGGGCTTCGCCTGTCTCGGCATCGTGATCACCTCGATTTACGTACTGCGCCTGCTGAAACGGGTTTTCTTCGGCGCCATGGACGCCCATTTTGCCCAGATGGAGGACGCCCGTACGACAGAATGGGTCGCGCTGGCCTTCACCAGCCTGGTCATCCTCGCCCTTGGCATCTACCCCGGCCCCATCATGCAAATCATCTCCTCCGCGGTGCAACCGGTCGTAGGGATGCTGAGATAGTTTTTTTAACACAGATTAACAGGATTTTAAAGATTAACAGGAGAGATTAATGATCGCGGTGCAAGGCCAGGATATGGAAACTTATGCCATTATTGGCGCCGCTATGGAAGTTCATTCGGTACTCGGGGCCGGGTTTCTGGAGGCTGTCTATCAGGAAGCATTGGCAAGGGAATTTGTCGAGCGGGAGATCCCTTTCAAACGCGAAGTAGAATTACCGGTCAGATATAAGGGGTCCACACTATCGTGTGGATATCGAGCAGACTTTGTCTGCTATGAGAATATCATTGTCGAACTGAAAGCATTGGCGAGACTATCCAATATTGAACAGGCGCAAGTGATAAATTATTTGCGTGCTACGGGATACTCACGCGGTCTTTTGTTAAATTTTGGCGCTAAATCATTGGAAAAGTATAGATTATTCCCCCATAAATAATCTTAATCTTTTTAATCTTTTAATCTGTGTTTCGTCTATATTGCAAACCTTGAGGTTGTTACGTGAACGAAGAATATCGCTACATTTTGATGTCCTTTCTGCCGGAGATCGCGCTGACGGTGTTGGCGTTGCTGGTGCTGGCGGTGGATTTGCTGTTGCCGAAGCGGAATATGCGGCGTGGATTGGTATTAGTGGCTGCGCTGGGCTGTTTGGTGGCGATGGGATTGGCCGGCTGGCAGTGGTTCACCGCGGTCAATGCCGCGCCGAAATTTGTGCAACAGGAAATTCGGCAACTGGCCCGGCAAAGCGTTGAGATTCTCCAGCCCAAGCATCAAGCACAGCTCAAGCAGTATAAAGCGCGCGGGATCAAGATGACCAAACCCAGCGAGACGGCGTTTGGGATACTGCTGAATGCCGCCTCCGAACCGGATGGCGCCATGCTCAACAGCACGGCGCGCGAGACCATATTCGCCTACCGCACCGCCCGCAAGCAAAACACCGATCTGCCCGCGGATACGATTGGATTGGCACATCCGGGCATCTCCGTATGGTGGTTCTTCGCCAACGATCCGTTTGCCGCGGCATTCAAACTCATCTTCGCGATGGCGGCCTTGCTGGTGTTGCTGCTGTCAGTCCGCTATCCGGTCGACCGCTATCGCGCCGAATTCGCCGCCCTGCTGCTTTTCGCCGCCGTCGGCTTGATGGTGATGGTCAATAGCCTGGATCTGGTGGTGCTTTTCCTCGGACTGGAACTGGCCTCGCTTTGCCTCTATGCGCTGGCCGCCTGGCAGAAAGATGACGCGCGTTCAGCGGAAGCCGGGGTGAAATACCTGCTGCTCGGTTCGCTGGCCTCCGCCATCTACATCTTCGGCGTCAGTCTCTTTTTCGTCCAATTCGGCAGCACGCACCTCAGCATGCTCGCGCAAGTCTTTTCGCCGATCTTTCCGCTGGCGCTCATCGGGTTTCTCATGCTGCTGATTGGGTTCGGCTTTAAGATCGCCGCCGCGCCGTTCCACGTCTGGGCGCCCGACGTCTACCAGGGTGCGCCGATTTCGCTGACCGCGTTCCTGTCCACCGCCAGCAAAGCGGCGGGATTCGCCGTGCTACTACGCGCGCTGGGGATGGGATTTTTGAGCGGCAGTGGGCAGTGGTGGCTGTTGATCGCGGTGATGGCCGCCTTGAGTATGCTGATCGGCAACCTGGTGGCCGTGCATCAGAACAATGTCAAGCGCATGCTGGCCTATTCCGGCATCGCGCAGGCCGGTTATCTCCTCATCGGGGTGATGGCCATGGGGTTGGCGCATCAGCGGCACCTGCAGCATCAGGACAATTCGCTGTCGCTGTTGGGGATCACCGCGGTGATTCTCTATCTCTTCCTGTATACCGCGGGCAATATCGGCGTCTTCGCCGTCACCGGTATCGTGGCGCGCGAGACGGGCAGCGCGGAAATGAGTGCCTTTGCCGGACTGCGCTGGCGTGCCCCGCTGTTGGCCTTCGGAATGGCCTTGCTGCTGCTCTCACTCGGCGGTATTCCCCTGCTGGCCGGTTTCGTCGGCAAATGGTTCCTCTTCCTCGCCGGCGTCTATGAAGGGCAATACCTGCTGGTACTCCTCGGTGCCGCGCTCAGCGTCGTCTCGATCTACTACTACCTGCTGCTGATCAAGCAGATGTATATCATCCCCGCCGCCCCCGACGCCAAACCGATCCGCGTCGGTGCTCTCGCCGGCGTCGGACTGCTGGTGATCATCCTGCTCACCGTCGCCATCGGCGTCTATCCGGGACCATTCTTCAGTTTAGCACAGTCGGCGGCACAGTCGTTGATGTGGTAAATAAATGCGCCGAACCAACTTGCCGGTTGTTCCCCCCATATCTCGCGAAATACCCGAAATAGCCGGTCAGGGACGACCGGCCTCCCACGCTTCCGATCAGAGGAAAAATCCCTCGACGTTGATTGCGTAGTCATCCGGGTCGAGGGTGCGGACGATGGAGTGGTAATAAGCGCCGGTATCCGGGTCGGTGTCGGCCAGGTTGATGATTTCACCCCGTTGATAATTGCCGTCCTGCTGGTGTACCAGGCAGATTTGCGGGTGATCGAGCAACAACGGGTCTTCGGGAATTTTGCACACCACCCCCATCTCACCATTGTCTAACTCCACCAGCGTGCCCAGCGGATACAACCCGATCATGTTGACGAACACTTTGACCAGCACCGGATCGAAATCCGTTCCGCTGCGTTCCAGCATCATCTGCACGATCTTATCGGGCAAGAAGCGTGATTTGCGGTAGATGCGTGGGCGTCCCATCGCATCGTAGCAATCGACGATGGTGACGATGCGGCTGAATAACGACAGTGTGCGCGTCCGCATCAGTTTGGGATATCCGCTCTGATCATAACGCAGATGATGCTCGAAGGCGACGGCGACCATACGGGCTGCCAACTCGCTCCACCCACGCAGATGCAAGATACTTTCCGCGCCACGCAACGGGTGCGTTTGGATTTCCGCCCATTCCTCCGGTGTCAGCTTGTCGGTCTTGTTCAATACGTTTTTATCGATATCCGTCTTGCCGATATCGTGGAACAGCGCGGCCATGCCCAGGTAATTGAGTTGCTTCTTCGTAATACCGATGCGTTGCCCAAGCGAGATGGCGTAGATGGCGACGTTGACGGAATGGTTGAAGGTATAATCGTCGTAGCTTTTGATGTTCGTCATCCCCAACAAGGTGGAATCATCGAGCGCGATCATTTTGACGGTATTCAACATCAACCGCTTGGCCTTGCGCACGTGCAGCACCTTCTTGTTTGACGAGCCTTCCATCAGCTCTTTCACCAAATCGATGGTCTGCCCATAGACTTCCTTGGAGCGGCGTTTGCGATCCTCCGAGTCGATGTAATTCAAATCGCTCTGATAATATTCGAGCTTACTGACATCGATGAACGGGATTTCTTCCTGCGCCAGTTGCTTCTTCACCACCAGATAGTTGCTCTCGTTATTGGCTTCCAGCCGATGCAGCATATACACGAATGCCCGCAACTTGGGCTCTGTCAATCCGCGGGAAAATTCAATATCCCCCAGGCGCATGCGCCGCATTTCCTGGGTGAAGATTTTGTATTGCGCGTAGGAGTCGGCGGTTACCTGAATGCGGTTGTTGTTCAGAAAAGCGGCGTCGCGGACGATCTTGACATTCAAATAGCCGTAGGTCTCGAACACCGACTCGATGATCTTCATGCATTCCTGGCCCAATTGGCCAATAATGATATTGGTGTAATCGTAAAAGACAGCGGCTTTATAGAGGGCCAGAAAGGTGTTCAGAAAGATCTGCCCGAATTCGCGCGGCAAAAAGCCATGACTGGTCGGCTCATTACTGCTTTCCAGCATTGCTTTGCGATCCGTGATTTGTTGTTCTGTTGCCACCATTTACTCCTGTAGCCCCGGGAGTGCCGTCGATTTCGGAGGTTATTTCCCCAACACCCTTTCGCATGCCTGGCGAATCGCCTGATTATGGTTTCGGCGACCGGCTTCCAGTACCGCCAGCGCGGCAGGGGAGCCGATCACCGCCAGGATGCGCGCGGCGTGGTGGCGGTATTCTTCCGCTTTGCCCCCGCCAAACCAGTTATGCCGTTCGAGCAATTCGCGCAGTGTTGCGATGGCTTCCTCGGCCTGCGAATGACCGACCGCGTCGAAATAGGCGCGAATTTCGGCGTCATCCTTCCCACGCAATGCTCGATCACGCAAGCCATGCAATAACGCGTCCAACGCGGGCGGGGTATGAATCATGCCCAGACCGGTCACCGCGTTGCAGCGTACCTCGAGATGCTCATCGCCCATCGCCTTGATCAGCAAATTCACCGCGTCATGGCCGCCGATCATTCCCAACGCATGCGCGATCTCTCGCCGAACGCGATAGTCCTTGTGCGCAAAGGCCGCCGCCATGTTGGGTACCGCGCGCGGATTGCCGACGCGTCCCAGGATATATGCGATATTACGCACCACAAACCATTGCGAGTGGCGCAGCGAGGGGAGAAACTTTTCGTAAGCACTTTTACCGATCTCCGCCAGGATATCGCAGAGCATCCCGCGTATGCGTGCGATCGTCAAATTTTCCAGCACGCTAATTAGCGGGGGAATGGCGTTTGGCGGCAGTTGGCGCAGATACGCGGCCACGGCTTCCATCGGCGCGTCACTGCGATGTAGCAGGCGTCCGATTCGTTCGATCCGCTCGCTCTCCCCGAGTGAGATCAGCAGTTGCCGCACGATCGTCGTCTGCCAGTAATGGAGTTCCGGGGTTTTCAGTGCCTCGTGCACCCGTTGCAACAGCACGGCCGCCTTGCTGAATTCTCCCAGCGTTACCTGCGCATCGATGATGCGAACCAAGACATCGGCGGAATCCTTGAACGGCTCTTCCTGCTCTTCGAGCGCGAAGATGTCAAAGACGATGTCCGAAGTATTGAAGACAAATTCCGGCGACATCTCCTTATCGACTTCCTGTTGCAGGGAAAGAATATCTTCCGGAGTCAGCAGATAATGCTGCTGTTCGGGAGTCAGGATGACGTCCAGATGATGCGAATCGACCGCGGCGCCATGCATATCAGGCGGTTCAGTATCCGACCAGGAGACGAGTGGCGTTTTCGGGCTTCCTTCAGCGGCGGTGGGCTGCGGGCGAGGGTCTTCGGATTCTTCCTTCGCCATCGCCGCGGCTTCTTCCAAGAAATCATCGACCGCGAGATAGTCGATATGGACGAATTCTTTTTCCCACAGCAGAATGACCAGATCATCCTCCAGCGGATTCACCTCGCTGCTCTGGTTGATGACATTGACCAGTTCGTTGATCTCCCATTCCTCCAACCCGGCGGCGAAGCGTAATTCACGCAGACCGTCATTAAAAAGTAAGAAGGGGAGACTGGTATGCAGGTCAGGGTCGCGATGCAAAACATGCCGATTCTCGATGATTTCGGTCTCGGTGATCTGCACAATCAGCGTGGAATACTGCTCGAGGTAGGTGTTGAATCGGGTCGTCAACTCACGGCGAAAACGTGCTACCAGCGGATTATCCGCCGGATAATAACGCGTCATCGACACCGCCTTGACCAACGACAGCACCAAGTCGGTGGCTAAGGCGATTTCATTCGCATCTTCGGTTTCATCTTCCTGCTCGAGCAGTTCGTCATCGAGCAGGAGGTGTTGAACGTAATCAGTGTCCGGCATGCAAAAAACCTAATGCGGTGGTGAATACGTATTTAATGTTACCTTTATTAACAATCAAAGTATCGCACGTGCTGAGTAAGACTTCGATCATCAAAGGTTTTGCTGCCGGCCCGTCTCCAGCTTGATAATATTACCATTTTATATCCAATCAGGCTATCGGTCTAATTGGTGATTCCGCAGGATAGCCGTTACCGACGGTCGAATGGTACGCTATTCATTGGTCTGTTACCAGGTCGATAGTCTGCACGGCTACCTATTATGTTCCATATTATACGCTATTCTCTCGGAGAATGTGGAGGGTGACCGGGCTTATCCGCAAGGTGCTTTTGCGATTTCTCTTCGTACATTTCCAGGTCGGCATGCATGATAACATCCTGTATCGTGTTCCCACTCTCGTAATCAAAGGGGATGATTCCACAACTGGCCGAAAGCTGGAAGCGTTGCATGGGTTGTGCATTACGCTTGGCCAGCGCGTTTTCCAAGCGCGCGCGAATGATCTCGATACTTTCGCTTTTGGCTTCGATGGCCAGCGTGACGAATTCATCCTCGCCAATACGGGCGATAATATCTGAGGTACGAAAGACTTCACGCAGGATATTGGCGAAATCGACCAATGCCAAATCGCCGTACTTATGCCCGAACGTGTCGTTAATGCGTTTCAAGTTATCGATGTCGGCATAGAGCAACATTAATTCATGGCGTTGGCGCGCGGCCAGCCGCACTTGCTGCTCAACGAGCACAAAAAACCCACGCCGATTATAGAGACCGGTCAGATCATCGATATAGAGCAGCTTGTGGACTTCTTCTTCGGTCTTTTTGCGTTCCGTGACATCATCCAGCATGCACGTCATGAACACGAGCTGCCCCTGTTCGTCTTTGACCATTTCCACGGTCAGCCGTCCCCACACCAACTGACTATCTTTACGTCGATACCGCTGCTCTAATTGATACGAGGTACGGCTACCTGCGTTCATCTCGCTCAGTAGCCGGAGTTCGATCTCGCGGTCATCTGGAGACGAAAAGTCGATCAGCCGTTTCCCGAGAAGATCGTCGCGCGTATAACCGAGGATATCCTGTAGCGCCTGATTGCATTCGACGATGCCTCCATTAGCATCATGGATCGCCACTCCAATGCCAAAATGCTTAAAGATCAAGCGAAATTGTTGTTCTTCATCCAATAAGAGCGCGTTCTGTGCCGGGTATTCAAAGAAAGACGACGTGTTGGGTTCATCAGTTTCCGCCATGCGCATTAGTCCTCTCAAATATGATAACCTGGGTGACGCCGGCTATCACAATAGCCGGCGGTGGACGACATCCCTGAGATAGACTCCCTATCACCTATTCACCTTAATCTCCAAACGGTAGGTTTCCAAGTCGCAAATTTTACTAATCAGCGTCTCATAAGAGATCATCTGTTGCTTATAGAGCTTCACGAGGCAACTATCCATGGTATTCATGCCATATTTGCTGCCGGTCTGAATCACCGTAAGCATTTGTTGCAGTTGTTGTTCACGAATCAGGTTGCGGATACCCGGCGTCGCGATCAGTATCTCACTGGCGAGTACCCGACCGGATCCCGATTTGTGCGGCAGTAACAGTTGTGAAATGATACCGTTCAGACAGTGCGCCAGTTGATAGCGTACCTGTTGTTGCTGAAACGGCGGAAAGACATCGATGATGCGCGAGATGGTTTGTGCTGCATCGGAAGTCGGCAAGGTGGCTAGCACCAGGTGCCCGGTTTCCGCCGCGGTGAGGGCCGTAGAGATGGTTTCCAGATCACGCATCTCACCGACCACGATCACCTCGGGGTCCTGGCGCAAGGCGTGACGCAACGCGGTGGCGAACGACAGGGTGTCGTTGTAGACTTCACGCTGTTTGACAACGGCTTTCTTATTCGTGTGCAGAAATTCAACCGGATCTTCAATGGTGACGATCAAGCATTTGCGTTCGCTGTTGATCATGTCGATCAGGGAAGCCATCGTCGTCGATTTCCCCATGCCGGAGGGCCCGGTGATCAGCAGCAGCCCACTTTGCTTGCGAGCCATATCCGCCCACACTTCCGGCACCCCTAAATCCGCCAGGGTCGGGATCTCCAGCGGAACCCGCCGTATGGCCGCCTCGATCACGCCCCGTTGCCGGTGCACGTTAATTCGGAAGCGTTCCGCATGCGGGGTGGAATAGGAAAAGTCCAATTCCAATTCGTTTTCGAACTTGACGATTTGCTTGTCGGATAAGAAAGACATTACCAGCGTCAGCAATTCTTCTTTCGTCAATGGGGGGTATTCACTGCGCCATAATTCCCCATGGACACGAAAAATGGGGGGTTCATTAATTGTTAAATGCAAATCGGAGGCATTGCGGGTCACACAATCCGTCAACAGATCGAGAAGGTCGTATCCGGTAGTCGTTACAGAACCAACCTTTCCATGCGTACTCAAAACATTCGTCGTCATAGTTTTTTTCCCATCCGATACCACTTCATCATTATACATTGCCGCGTTAGCGGCTGCGAGGTAATACCCTCGAATTCCATTTGCGATCAGCGGTGAAAGCTAGCGCTTATTTGCTAATGATAATTTTTGAAGCGTCGTCAAAATGCCGCGATACAAGTGACTCATGCATGATTTCACCTATTGAAAGTATAAAAGACCAGGATACCCACTGTCAAATAGGTGGACCGGGCGATAGAGCGCCTCAATAAGGGTTGGGAAGACGATCAACAAGCTCAAAAGCGCTCAAAAAGCACGCAAAACTGCCCTGATTCGGCTTGTATGATATATCCGACATTCTCAAAATCTTTGCTTTCCTGCTCATCCTATCTATCCTGTTCGTCCGACACACAGCATTTCTTCATGCATGAATCAGCGCATCGACCGGCGCCCAATCACGGCGAGATTGGCGGTGGCGGCTAATGTTGAGCGTTACACCGATGGCGAGGAAGTTGGTCACCAGATTGCTGCCGCCATAGCTGATAAATGGCAAGGGGATGCCGGTCACCGGCGACAGGGTCAGATTCATGCCCACGTTGATCGCCAGATGCGCCGCCAATAGCGCAACGACACCGGCGGTGATCAACCGTCCGAAAAGCGTTTCCGCCTCTTCGGTAATCGAAAGCAGGCGCCAGAGCACAAACACAAACAGTGCGAGTACCAACAGGCACCCGAGAAAACCAAACTCCTCCCCGATCACCGCATAGATAAAATCGGTGTCTTGCTCGGGCAAAAAGCCGCGTTGCGCCTGGGTGCCTTGCAGATAGCCCTTGCCCCGCACTTCGCCGGCGCCGATGGCGATGCGCGCCTGCAATTGGTGGTAGCCGGAGCCGACTGGACTCGCATGTGCGAAATCCAATCGCTTTTTCTGATAATCTTTGATCAATGCGCGTCCACCGGGGAGGTGGATATTCCAGGCCAGGACGAAGAGCAATAATGCGCCGGCTATCACCGCGACCAGCATCCACCAGCGCGCGCCGGCCACCCACACCATGGCCGCCCAGATGGCGCATATGATGAGACCGGTGCCAAGGTCCGGTTGCGCCATCACCAGCAATGCCGGCACCGCCATGAAGGCCAACCCGCGTAAGAAGACCGGCCATTGCTGCAATGTGTCCGCGTAGCGCACGAGCAATGAGGCCAGGGTCAGGATAAGGATAAACTTGGCGAGTTCGCCGGGCTCAATGCGCAAGGCCCCCACCCCGAGCCACGAATGCGCGCCATTGATCGGGCGGGAAAAGAGGGTTGCCAGCAGCACGAGCAGGGTGAGGATATACAGCGTTTGCCAGTGACGCAGCCAGACGCGATAATCCACGCAGGCGACCACCCCCATGGCCAGCAAACCAACCGCCGCCCAGGCCACCTGATGCACCAACCGGCCGACGCCCACCGTCACATAGGACGCGCTGTAAATGGCCGGCAGGCCCACCAGCAGGAGTGCGATAACCCCCAGCAGCAAACCGATATCGATACGACGATCACGCGACACGCGCACCGGTCGATGGGACCACATGCTATCAAAAATTCGTCGTTGGGGAGGAAAAGCCTTTAATTGGTCACCGGTGAAAACGGGAGAAGACCGGTGCAGCTTCTGACAAGCAGCTCGCGCTTAACCTTACGGTCTCGTCGCTCAGCATTGTTTCATGCCGTAAACCGATGTTGTATGAAATCACTACCAAAGTTGTCCGAGCTAACCTCATTCGTCCTCGATCAGCACCATCGCGATCGCATAATCGCCGGCGTGGGAGAGGGAGAGGCGAACCTGGCGGACGGCGAGGAGGCGGGCGGCTTCGCCGGTGACGCGGATGTGCGGGGGGCCGTCGTCTTCCCGCACCACTTCCACCTGCTGCCAGGCGAGGGAGACGCCGAGTGCTTTGGCGAAGGCTTCCTTGGCGCAGAAGCGCGCGGTGTAGTGTTGCGCCGGGCGGCCTTTGTGGTCGCAATAGTCGCGCTCCGCGGGGGTGAAGAGCTTCTCTGCGAAGCGCGGAGTGCGCGCCATTGCCTGTTCGACGCGAGAAATCTGCTCGATATCGGTTCCAATGAGTGGCATGGGGTTATTTTAGCAGGCAGAGGGAGATTTTAACAGGATGAATGGGATGAGAAGGGAGATAGCAACTCGGACGCGCCTTGCTTTGCGTTGCAGGGGTAGTCTGTGGTCACGGCAGGCACAGACTACCCCAACGGATCAATCAGGGTTCACCCGACAACACTTGCTTCTACTCCTTCGACGGCTTTTACCAGGTGAACAAGGACGGAATTGTGCTCCTTGAACAGTGCGGTGGGGATGAGGTTACCCTCGATTTGCTGGCCGTTCACGGTCATCTCGGCGACATGGGTACCGCCGTTGCGGATGACAATGTCGAAGGTGCAGCCGCGGAAGAGACGGCGGACGGTGACTTCGGGCCAGTCGGTGGGCAGGCAGGGGGTGATGCGAAGGCCGTCGTATTCCGGCTGGATTCCAAGCAGGTAATTGGTCGCCACATAATACGACCAGGCGGCCGCGCCGGTGAGCCAGGGCAGGCGCGAGGCGCCGAATTTGCGGCTGAAGCGGCTGTGGGTAGATTGGCTGTGGACGTAGGGTTCGGTTTCGCGAATCTCCGCGCGCGTGTTGTAGGCAGCGGGCATGTAGGCGCGATAATAGGCGTAGGCGCGATCGGCGTGCCCGAGCAACGCTTCGGCCATGATCGCCCATCCCTGCGTGTGGCAGAAGATACCGCCGTTTTCTTTGATCCCCGGGTTGCCGAGGATGTTGGCGGCGGCGGTATTGTCGAGTTTGGAGAAGCCCGGTGAACAGAGCATCAGCCCGTATTCCGTGAACAGTTCCGCGTGGATGGCCTCCATGGTGGCGGCCGCCTGTTCCGGGGTGGCGGCGCCGCTGATCACCGCCCAGGCGTTCGATTCGAGGAAGATGCGGCCTTGCGCGTTGCGCGCCACACCCAGCGCGGTGCCGTCCTCGCGGAAGGCGCGCGCGAACCAGCGCTCGTCCCAGCAATGCGCCTGAATCGCCGCATCGAGCGTCTGCCGTTCACCAAGGGCCCAGGCCACTTCGGCGGGCAACTCCAGCCGCCGGCAGATATCGGCATAGACTTCCAGCGCATAGCGCAACTGGAAGGCCACGAAGACGCTCTCGCCCTGGCGGCCCAAGCCCAGGCAATCGTTCCAGTCGGCTGCCATTGCGGCGGGTAGGCCATGCGCGCCACGGTAATGCAGGTTGAATTCGATGGCGCGCTTGAGATGGCCGAGTATGGTATCTTCGCCGGCATCGGCATAGGGCAACACTTTCTGGTAGAAATCGAGGTCGCCCGTCTCTTTCACATAGGCGGGAACGGTGAGAAAGAGCCACATGCAATCGTCGCTGCGGTAGGTCTTCTCATCCGGCGTCGTTTCGTGACCGGGATGATGCTCGAACGGCTTCACCACCGGCAGCGCGCCGCCGGAATTACACTGCCCGGTGAGCATCAATTCCAGCCGTTGCCCGGCTTCGTCGGGAATCAGCGGCATCACCCCCAGCAGGTCCTGCACGGTGTCGCGATAGCCCAGCCCGTCGCGTTCGCCGTTGTAGACCAGGCTGGCGGCGCGCGACCAGGCATAGGTAATGAGGCAGTTGTACGCGTTCCACACGTTCACCATACTGTCGAATTCAGCGTCGGGGGTCCGGCAGGTGAGTTGCCCCAGCCGGCTGTGCCAGTAGCGTTTCAGCTTCGCCAGTTCTTCCCGCGCGCGGTCCGGCGTGCCGAATTCGCGGGTGATCCGCCGGCCTTCGGTGTCTGCCATGCCCATGCCCATCATCACGATCAACTCGCGCGTTTCGCCGGGCGCCAGTTCGACATCGACTTGCAGCGTACCGCAGGCATTATCTCCCCACGCGAGCGAGTTGGTGCAGTGCCCCTGTTCAACCACCTGAGGATTGGCATAGGTGCGATAGGGGCCGATGAAGCGCTCGCGATCGGTATCGTAACCGGCGATCTCGCCACCGGTCAGCGCCAGGAACGTATGCAGGCGCTGGCGCGGCATGCCGAGGGTGACCAGCGGTAGATCGTTGCAGATGATGTGGTCGATCATGTTATCGATGACATCACAGCGAACGATGCTGAGGGAATATTGCAGTTCGATCAGGTCGGCATGGGCGTTCCACTCGCTCGCGTATTCCACATAGGTGAAAGCCGACAGTTTTCGCGGGCGGTCGCTGTTATTGGTCAACCGGCAAATCCAGTATTCAAACGTCTCACCCAGCGGCACGAAGTAACTGCATTCACTGGTGATGCCGGCATAGTCGGATTCGACGACGGTATACGCGGTGCCGTGGCGACAGACGGTGTGATATGCATCGAGCGGCTTGGCTACCGGTTGCCAGGAGGCCGACCAGTAATCGCCGTTGTCATTGTCGCGCAGATAAAAGTAGCGTCCCGGCTGATCCAACGGCACGGCATTAAAGCGCAACCGGGTGAAACGCCCGAGCGCCGCGGAACGAAAAAAGCTGTAGCCGCCCGCGTTATTGGTGATAATCGCACCGTATTCCGTCGAGCCAAGGTAATTACTCCACGACTTCGGGGTATCCGGACGGTCGATCACATATTCTTTATTGGCGTCGTCAAAATGGCCGAATTGCATATAAACTCCTTAACGATTTGTCACCGCCGAAGACGCAAAGGACGCAAAAGTGAAGATTATAATATTCTCCCTTTGCGTCCTCCGCGTCCTCTGCGGTGAAATAATAATCGATAATCACGACCGCAGCAAGGCGATCAGCAGGATGACCATCAACACGCCATCCACCGCGAGCATGACGATGGCGAAGTAGTGCAGGGTGGCGCCGGGATGTAGCGCGAGCAGGAAGGTGGCGGCGAAGAGGATGCCGAGGGTGAGCAGGGTGATGATCACCCGGTTCACCAGCAGGTTGTTGTGCGCAAGGCGAGTGTCTTGCGAGTCGTCGTGGACATGCAGGCGGAACTCACCCACCTCGATCTGGCGCAGCAAGGCGCTCATCCGGCGCGGCATCTCCACCATCTCGCGGCGAATGCCGCGCCATTCACGTACGGAATCCTCATACAGCGATTTCCAGGAGTAATACTGGCGACGCACGGCATCGATCACCGGACGAGCGGTCAGGTTGTAATCGAAGTCGGCATCGAGCTCCTGCGCGACCCCTTCAACGATGAACAGCGCCTTGGCCATCAGGCCGAATTCATAGGCCATGCGAATCTCATGCTCGAAGAGCAGGAAATTGACCCGCTGCAGCAGTTGCCCAAGCCGGAGTTCCTTGCGCGGAAGAAAATAATATTTGGTAATCAATTGCGCGAGATCGCGGCGCAAATCGGGCATCTGACCGGCCACCATCACCACGCCGAGTTGCTGTAGATGCTCGAGCACGGCGTCGATATCTTGATCGAAGATGGAGACTGCCAGTTCCACTAGCAACTCGCGCATCTTCCTATCTAACCGTCCGACCATACCGGTATCGAGAAAGAACAATCGTCCATCCGGCGTCACCAGCAGATTGCCCGGGTGCGGGTCGCCGTGGAAGAGACCGTGCAGGAGAATCTGTTCGAGCAGACCGTTGGAGAGCAGCACGGCGATCTCTTTGCGATCGACGCCGGCGTCGTCCAGCGCGGCCAGATCGGTGACTTTCATGCCATGGATGTATTGCGTGGTGATCACGCGCCGGGTGGTGTATTGCCAGAAGACCGTCGGAACGCCGATCTTCGGATGATCGGCCATTTCCCTGGCCAATGTTTCCGCGTTGTGTGCCTCCAGCGTATACAGCAATTCGTCCTGCAGAATCGCGCTGAACTCGCGCACCAGCGAGGGCAGATCGAAGCGCGCGACGGCGGGGTTGCGATGGATGAACTGCGCGACGCGACGTACCAGCGAGAGATCGGTATTCACCTGCTCTTCGACACCCGGTCGCTGAATCTTCACCACCACTTCTTCGCCGGAGCGCATCACGGCGCGATAAGCCTGGCCGATCGATGCCGACGCGATGGGAGTCGAATCGAATTCCGGGTAGGCGTCGTGGGGAGAGCAGCCAAACTCTTTACGAAAGACCGGCTCGATTTTCGCAAAAGGCAGCGGAGGTATTTCATCCTGCAGCGAGGATAGTTCGTGCAGATATTCCGGCGGCAGCAGATCGGAACGCGCGCTGAGAACCTGACCGAGTTTGATGAAGGTAGTGCCGAGTTCAATCAACGCCAGTCGCAAACGTACCGGCGGGGGGATATCAAGATAGCGCCGCTCGATGCGCCGCCACAGGTGGACGCCCAGAAACCGTCCGACGCCGGTTTCCTGCACCAGCGGCGCCAGCCCATAACGCCCGATCACTCTGACAATCTGCCAGGCGCGCGCCAATTCTCGTTTGGAAATAAATGGCGAGATCATGTTTTATCGTTGGTGGGGTGGTGATGTAGTAGAGTAGTAGAGTGGTAGATGACCAGCGTGAAAATACAGTGCGTTTGTCGTCAACTACTCCACTACTCCACTACTCGACCGCTCCACCACTCCACCACCGTACGCTACTCTTGGTCCAACTGCTCGTCGCGCTCACCACGCGGTGTTGCCGGCGCACCGCAGGATGGCGGGGGACTCAGCAGGGCTCTTTCGAGCGCTTCGACGCGACGGCAGAGGTCATCGACTTCGCTTTGCCGCGCCAAGTGCATACCGGTGAGAATTTTTTCCGTGGCCTTCTCGACCGTCTCCTGCAGCATGTCGCGCTGATGTTTCCCCATCACCAGCAGGCGATCGACGAGACCCGTGCTTTCTTCCGCCGTCACCTGCCCGCGTGCCACCAGATCGTTGGCGACCTTCTGCGCCGTCTCCGCGGTCAACATCGCGGCGCCCAGCCCGACATCGATCATCTTTTCCAGCAACTCGTTCCACGAAGCCACCCGGTGGCGATCATGTTCTTCCGTCATCATGTCCTCCTTTGTTGGCTATTGGCTGTTGGCTTTTAGCTTTTGGATTTCAGATTTGAAATCTCAAATTTTGGCAAGCAACTGTCAGTCAAAAGCCAACAGCCAATGACCAACAGCCTTTGTTATTCCCACTCATCCAGGATATGCTCATGCAGCAGGTGAAGCAGGCGGGCGGGGTCGAAGGCGCGCGCGCCGGCCAGACTGATGCCGCTGGTGATCGGTGCGGCAAGGTGCGCGATCGACGCGGTATGCTCTTCCCCCAGTTTCCGCCAGTGGACGCGCGCACCGTCGCCTTCGCGCTGCCAATCAACCAACACCGCGTCCGCCGATTCGACAATTGCCTGCAGCGTCCAGGTTGCCTGCAACTCCGCATCTTCCCGCAGGCGGTCCAATGCCTGCCGGGCATCGTCCGCGGCATCCGTCGTGCCCGGCACGCCTAGCAATTCACCGGGAGTAAATATTTCCACTTCGGCAAAGAGTTCTTCCAATGGCGAAAGCGCTTTCTCCTTGCGCGCGCTGCCATCAAAATAGAGATTCAGCCCGTCGAAGCGTGCCTGTACCCGACTGAGCGGTTCCGCCGACGATGGCAGAAAGCGCAGGGGGCGCGGTGCCGTCATCCCCTGCAAACGCTCCACCGAACTGGCAGGAAAAGCAAGGCCGTCTTCCAGCAGGATCACGTCGGCCTTGGTGAGATAACCGCGAAACTTGCGCGCTTCCTCTTCCTCGGCGGCGCGCACCACCGTCGCCGTCTCCTCCGCGATCCGCAGCAGATAATAGCCTTCCTCCGCCGGCACTTCTTCCAGACGAAACAGCCGTGGCTGGCCTTCGATCCACGCCGCCGCCCGCGTCACCCCCGGCCACAGCGGCGCAATAAATTCCGCCAATGACTCATCCACTCGTTTGAGTCTGGCAAGTATGTCGGACAGTTCCAGTGATTGCTCGGACATAGCGAGATTGTACCGTATGGACAGGCTGATGGCAATACGGGGAAGCGAAGGTGGAAGCGAAGGCGTGTGGGGGTATGTGGGTGTGGGAGTATGAGAGTGTGGGAGTATTTTCCGGTAGCGGGGTACTATCACACTCACACGCCCACATACTCTCACACGTCTTCGCTCAATCCGCCGATCCACCAACCGGTTGTGCGACACAATTAGATGTTGTGCAGGCGGCTTGACGGGCGGGAAGGCGGATGCGGAGGATGCCGATCAGCGCGCCAAGCACGACGCAGACGCCCAGGGCGGCCATCACGATCGCTGAGGTCGGTAGGTCCCAGATGAAGGAGAGATACAACCCCACCGCGCCGGCGATTACCGCCATCACTATTGCCCAGACAAACGCCTGACCGATGCGGCAGCGCGCCAGCAGCGCGGCGTAACCCGGCAGCACCAGCAAGGTGAAGACTAGCATCATCCCGCCCAGGCGGATGGCCATTGCGATCACCAATCCCAGACTGACGTTGAACAGCACTTCCCATAACCGCGTGCGCACGCCGACCGTCTGCGCCATCTCGGGGTCGAAGCTGGTGAAGATCAGTTCTTTGGCATAGCGCAGGTAGAGAAAGCCCGTCACCAGCACCACAGCGCCCATCAGCCAGAGTTCCATCGTGGTGACCGTCAGCACATTACCATACATCAGGTTGAGCAGATGCTCTTCACCCTGGGCATTTTTCGCGATCAATAGCACCCCGGCCGCGGACGCCAGCGCATAGACAGTGCCGATGGCGTTCTCCCGCGGCAAATAGCGCCCTAACGCCGGCCAGGAGAAGAACAACGCGCCCAGCAACACGCCGATGAAGGCGGCGAGGGTGGGATTGAAGCCGAAGAATAACGACAACGCCACCGCCGCCGACGCGAGTTGCGCCAGCGCTACCGCCAGAAAGACCAGCCGCTTGAGGATGACATAGACCGACAGATAGCCACACGACACGCCGATCAATACCGAGGCCAGCAAGCCGGACTGCATGAACGACGATTGGAAAGTTTCGAACATTTTATCTCCTTTGACCGGGATGCGCGCGTCAATGATTTACCAGCGTTTATCCCGATCCTTTCTTATATCGCGACATGCACCCCGCCAAGATCGGCGACGCGGACCGGGATGCCGTAGAATGCACTTAAGCTGTCCGCCTGCCGGGCTTGTTCGATCGGCAGTTGACGGACGCTATTCTTCACATAGGCTACCTCGGTCGCCAGGTTGAGCACGACATAGAGCAGATGGCTGACCACCAGAATGGTGAGCGCGCGTTCGGTGTGTAACTGTCGTACCAGTTCCATAATGGCGCGCTCGCTGCCCAGGTCCATATCGGTGGTGGGCTCATCGAGCACCAGTACGCTCGGTTCGCCGACCAGGGCGCGGGCGATGAGAATACGCTGTTTCTGCCCGCCGGACAGTTCGCGGTAGGGATTGTTTGCCAGCGCCGTCAACCCCACTTCCTGTAACGCCAGTTCCGCCGCCTGGCGATCTTCACGTCCTGGACGGCGTCCGGGGGGGATGCGCCCGTAACGCCCCATCAGCACCACTTCCGCCACGGAAAGCGGATACGTTTCATCGACCACTTGCCGTTGCGGCACGTAGCCGAAGCGTACCTGATCGCGCCCACTCGGAAAGGTCACCGGGCCGTGTACCGGCGGAATGATACCGAGCAAGGTTTTCAACAGCGTCGTTTTCCCCGCGCCGTTCGGGCCCAGGATACCCAGCACTTCACCGCGTTCGATCGATAGGGTAACATCGGGCAGCACGACTTTGCGACCATATCCCATATTGACATTCGTGCATTGCAGTAAGATTTTACTCATATGAATCCTTTTTTGATCGGTCAGCACGGAAGGGCGATAATCTCTAATCCCGTGTTCAGGCGGTCAGGGACGACCGCCCTCCCGTTGCCTAACCATTTTTAGCTATTTCACCGCGGTCAATTGACCGATGATATTGTCGAACAGCGCAAAATAGTTATCGACGCCTTTGGCGCCATTGACGCTGCTTGGAAGTATCAAAATCGTCGCGCCCGTTTCGCGGGCGAGGAGATCGGTGAAGCGGGTGGGATAATAGGAGTTGGTCATCACGCGCTTCACGTGGTCGCGCTTCATCAGCGCAATCAACTCCTGGATATGCGCGGCGGACGCCGGGATGCCCGGTTTCGTCTCGATGTAGCCGACCAGATTGAGCCCGAACCGATGCGCGAAATAGGACCAGGTGGTGTGATAGCCAACCACATTATCCCCATGCAGCGGTGCCATCTGCTTCTTCCAGGTTGCCATGTGCGCCTCGATGGCTTTGGCGAAGATGTCATAACCTTGCTGATAGGCCGTCGCACCGGCGGGATCCACCCGTTTGAGGGCGGCGAGGATATCGCGGGCGATGATCTTCCCATTCTCCGGGTCGAGCCAATAATGCGGGTTCCCGTAGACGTGAATGTCACCTTTCGAGGGATCGAGCTTTTCCGTCGGCACATCCATCCGGGTAATGCCGACCGAGGCATCCACATAGCCGGGTCCGCCTTCATGGACTTTGCTATTGCGCGCGGCGGCCAGCAAGGAATCCATCCACAAGTCCAAATCCATGCCGATACGCACCACGACGTCGGCATTGGTCAGTTTAGTGACGTAGCTGGGACGTGGGTCGACGTGGTGCAGGTCCTGATCGCCGCGCGCCAGGCTTTCCACCTGCACGCGGGCGCCACCGATCTGCCGGGTGATATCGGCAAAATCCTGCGTCGCGGTTACCACCCGCACGGTGGCGAAGGCCGGCAGCATAAGCGCCGCCAGGCCGAGTAGCGCAAGTATCTGTGTCAGTGTCTTCATGTCAACTCCTTATTGAAGGGGATGGGTATGCGGACCGAAGCCCCAGACAACCTGGGCAATCAACTCGTTAACGCCGCGGTTGAGGCGATCGGTGCCGTGTTTCACCTGCAAGCGCAGGAAGGTTTGCTCGCTCAGGAAATGGGTGCCGAAGAGCGAGGCATAGGACTCATGGTGGGTGTTGTCGCCGGCAAACTGGCTCCAGTCGTAACGGGTGCCGAACTCATAGAAATGCCCGGGACGATAGGTGCCCAGCAGGTAATAGCCACTGGTGGTGACCCCCGGGTCGCTGCGCCGGATCGCTTCCCCGGAAACCATCACGCGGGTTTCATTCGGCAGATACAGGCGCCAGGTGCTGTCCACTCCTACCAGGTTGAGGTGCGAATTGTTTGCTTCGGCAACGGTCGGGGTGCCATCGGCGGTACCGAATGCCCCGCTGGCGCCGAGTTCCACTTCGTTGTTCTCGCCAAGCGCCGTGCTGGCCCAGAGGCGGCCCAGCGTCAACGCGTTGTCGTTGAAGGCGGGCCCGGTATCCCCGGTGAACGGATTGTTGATCCCCGGATCCCCCACGCTCTTCCAGCGGCCCAGGTTGGCCTGCAGGAAGATATTGCTATGGGTGGGAATCAACCCGACGAACTCGAACCCGTTGCCGCGGAAATCGCCCAACAGGTTACTTAACACGTTAGGGGTATCGGCAAACGGCAGCGAGTGCGGATGCAGCGGATTCACCTTGCCGAACGGCAAACGCGCGATTCCAAGGCGCCCGCCGATCGGAGCATTTGAAAACAACTGCTCGGCGGCGATATAGCTCTCCTCGACCCCGGCGGAATCACCGGGTTTTCCGCCGACGGTGAACACGGCGATGCCGCTGACACCGGGATAGAGCTTGCTGCCGATGACCACCTCGGTCTCATTCAGATCGATATGCTTGCTCGGTTCATCCGGGGTAAGCTGGTGATTGGCCAGCGACCCCAGCGCGTTGCCGACCACGCTGATGTCCGGGTTCAGGCTGGCCGGCGCGGAGGGCGGCGGCGGCGGCGCGGCGGGCGGAACGGACTCCGGACTCTCCGCCGGAACCACTTCGGGTTGAGTGGTCGTAGTTTTATCGGTTGTGGGTGCTGTTTCCGTCTGCGCCAGCGCGGGATATATCCCGGTCAGTAACAGGAACAGGGTAGCAACAAGGGTTATTGCTCTCATTGAGATCTCCCATATTTCGGTATAATCATGCTTTTTCGGCATGGAGTGATGCAATAGTGCACAGGAATGCGATGGAGGCAAAAACCCGGGATGGTGGTCCGCGCGTGCGGAATAAAAATATCTCACGCTGTGGAAATGGCATGCTGGCAAGGGACGACATCATGGTGACGTCGGGGCATGCCGGCACGACGATCCCCGACCACGGTAATGGGTTGGCGAGCGCATGCCAGGCGCAAAGGGGGCATTCATGCGCCGGAGCGGTGATCGTCGGAATATTCAGGTGTTGGAGATCGGCAACGTGATCGCCGTGCATATGCACGACATCCAGACCGGACAACACCAGGTAGGACAGCAGCGCCAGCCAGATGCCGGGCATCGACCGGCGGCGCCAGGTGGACATAGGTCCTCCTCAACTCGCAAATAGACACAGTACTTCTGGGGGAAGATGTAAGGTTGGCTTAGTTGAGTGAGAACGGCGGGGCGCGAGAAGCATTGAAGATGTGGAGATTACGCGCGATGACGGCCGCCGTTGCATCGCTGTTCCCGCTGGAATGCCGCGGCATTGCGCATACCGGCATCGCCAGCGAGGAGCAGGCGGTGATGGCCGAATTCCATTGACAGAGTTGGCAGTGGTCATCGTCGGTATCCGCACGGCTGATGGATGCCGTTGCCGAGTGTGCGGACGCGAAAACGGGTTTGGCCACTGTCAATGCCGGATGCCTGTGCTGATGCGGGATCTCTCCCAGCAAAGAGCAGCACAGGAATGGCACCAGGGCCAGCAACAACCAGAGATTGGCAATACGCCGTCGCACGGATGGTATTATATCCGAAAAGCGGTGGGTGTCAAACCAGACAAGCCATTAAAAAGCCGGACACGATAATCGTGTCCGGCTTTTTTAGCGATTGCTTGTTCCCTGGGCTATTTTATCCCGGCGAAATACCCCACCTTCGGCAGCGGGCCGGCCAGCGGGCGGGCGTAGTCGTAGAAGGCCGGGGTGACGTGATTGCCGGCGGCGTTGATGAATTCATCGGGCAGGCACTTCGTCTCTTTGGCTACTTCCTTGAGTTCGGTGCGAACATAGTCGATGCCGTACTGGCCGTTCACCGCGGTGCGGATCATCGACACGCTGCCGTCCTGGTCGGCCTGGGTGGCAAACTCGACTGCTTTGCGTCCGCAGTTGCGCGCTTCGCCGGCATCCGTCTCGCTGATGACGCCGGGGAAGGAGCGCTGCAGATAACCGAAGGTGTCGGCGCGGACGCGCAGCTTGCTGCCCAGTTCGCCTTTCAGGTAATTCACCAGCCAGTCGCCCAGCGCGCCGGAACCGGAGAGCTGGACGTTGCCGTGGGTGTCGCGCTCGATCTCAGCCGCTTCTTCCATGATCACTTCGGTGAAGGTCTTATGGTTCGGCGCGGACGCGTCGATGATCCCTTCGGATACGGCCACGAGGCAGCGACCGAGACGCTGATACACTTCCGCCACCTGATCGCGGAACTGTTCGCGGGTGATCGGACGCTCGGGCAGATAGATCAGGTGCGGGCCGTCGTCGTCGCGACTCTTCGCCAGCGCGGCGGCGGCGGTGAGGAAGCCGGCGTGGCGTCCCATGATGACGTCGATCTTGATGCCGGGCAGCGAGCGATTATCCAGATTATCGCCAATCAGCGCGCAGGCGACGAATTTCGCCGCGCTGCCGTAGCCGGGGCAGTGATCGGTGATGCGCAGGTCGTTGTCCACCGTTTTGGGCACATGGAAACAGCGCAATTCGTAATTGGCTTCCATCGCCATCTGATTGACGATAAACGCGGTCTCCGCCGAATCATTGCCGCCGATGTAGAAGAAGTAGCGCACATTGTTCTTCTTCATCACTTCGAACATCTGGAAGCACTCGTCTTTCGTCGGTTTCTTGCGTACCGAACCCAACGCGGAAGACGGGGTATTCGCCACCACCTCCAACGTCTCTTTCGATTCGGCGAAGAGATCGACGAAGTTCTCCCCCAAGATCCCTTTCACGCCGTGCCGCGCCCCGAGCAAATGCTCGATCTCCGGCATGGCATGGGCGGTCTCGATTACCCCCACCAGACTCTGATTGATGACCGCGGTCGGTCCGCCGGATTGTCCCACAATCGCGTTGCCACGTAATTTTGCCACCGTTACTACCTCCAGACAAAAATCAGCCCGGCGGTCAGCCGGGCAAAGAAAACCGGGGAAAGGATAACGGATTTCCTTAATGCGAGTCAAACGGGATAGATTTGGAGTATCGGAGTGTGGGTGAGTGGAAACGATTTCTCATTTACAAACTATACTATTCAAAGGCTTTGCCAGAGCGGCTTGTAGAAATATTTCCCATCTCTCTTATTTAGATAGGTCATACCAATCAACGCCTCCCAAATTTTTGACACGACTTATTGTAATGAATTCATGGGTTATCAAATCTAAAGCTTTTAAGTATGTGTCCGAATACTCCAATCCTTTTTGTGGTTGGTATTCTGATATCTGGTTCAATGAGAATAAGAGGTATCGATTATCATGTGATATTGATAGAGGATTTAATAATGGATCCTCTCCATCGGCTTCATTTCCGTATTTATCTTCATAATTAATCGTAGATATCTCAATTTCTGTGTGAATCTCTAAATTAAATTCATATATGGTTGCTCTGACTTTTCCTTTACCTATATATCTTTTTGTTATGCGATAGAAATGTTGGCTATCTGGGGCCCATATAATTATACTTTTGAGACATTCTTCATTACTGACTGAACGCACTATGATTGGATCCCTGCCATGTTGAGGATATAAAGTCAGAAAACGATTCTGGCTCCATTTATAGGCATCTTCCCCGCTTTTATTCGCTACCCTATTCCTTTTGAATTCACTGAAGTTTACTTCTTTCTTACGGCTAAATGCAACAATCCAATTACCATCAGGTGACTCTTCTTGACGCACAGTATCATCATAAATAAATATTGAATCGTTGTAATTAGTTGGATCTAGGCAATATAATCTCGCCAATTTTTGACTATCTTGCGTAACAGTTTCATTCGGATGTGAATTTATCTTAGTCGAAGTATATAGTAATTTATTTTCATGGGTCCAACTGACACTTTCGATGCTATTACCACCTTTGACTACAAGTCGGCTAGAATGCTTGTCGAGATCATACAGCCATAACTCGAAGGGTAATGCATCGCCAGATGGGTATTGCACTCCACCTAAATAATAGGCGATATAACGGCAATTTGGCGACCAATATAACTGCCAATACGACAGTACGTTATTACCAGTATCAATTTTTTCAAGTTTATTTAAAGTCATATTATAAATATATAAGGAGAAACTAGCCCAGCTGGATGTAGAATCTCCCATCTTCAAAATTAGATTTTGGCCATCTGGTGAGAATATCGGCTGTATGATAAAACTATTTGCTTTAACATTAACTTTGTATGTTATTACATTTTGTTTATTATCCAAATATTTCAAGTTATCGGCAACTGGATTTCCTACTTTTCTGAAAATGAAATAATTTGACCATGGCCATTCATATCCTCGATCTCCATACTTTGCATCCTCATAGATATTTACTTCAATTCCTTTAATTCCAGTTGGTAGTGACGAGTAAATTAAATTATCTCCTTGCGGAGTTGGATCGAATTGATTTGGCATGGAGACTTGCATACCGTCTTTATCATCGACAGCCTTTCCGATAGCGAGACTACCCTCTATAAACAGTATCAATATTAACATAGCGTAATATACAATTATTATTATAACTGAACGTATATTATTCATCAATAGTCAGCTCCAATCAATACTTGCTCTTTTGCTTAAGTTCTTGGCCTTTTACAGATTTAGCAAGCTCAAGATAAATATCAACACCTTCGTTGTCATATCGAGAGATAATAGATGCATCATCTCTATGGCCTTGCAATGCGCTATCAGGGAAAGTGATGATAAAATGGGATCCTGTCGCATTACGGTTTGTTCCTGGAATTTTTCTGTCTTTATCTGCGGTACTATAACCTGTTTTCGTCTGATCGATATATGATGCTATCGTCGACCAGTTAACCCATACAGGATTTGTTGTGCCATCTACTGTTGGACTGTTCGTTGCAACTTGACAACTGCTGGCTCTACATCCAACCATATAGGATCCATCAAGTGCATAACTAACATATCCAGGAAGAGGGCTCGCTTGTGTCATAGCGATAACTCTCTTTACAAAAAGACTTGATGTTACGTCGAATATTGGTTGTCCTTCAGCGGCGTATAATCGACCATTCACGACAGGATACCCATTGGTAGTATTACATTGTGGCTGGGTTCCACCTAAAGGATTGACATCAAGATATCCTACATTATTCGTAACATCTGAAGTCCAGGTTAATAAAAAACTTGTGACACCTGAGTTATTGGTCGAATTACACCTCCAACCATTAGGCGGATTTAAATATCTCAAATTTGTTGGTATTGAAACCAAACCTTTTGAAACTCTAGCAAAAATACTCCATCCCGGTGCGATACTTTGATGCGTCTTGTATTCATAGGCGACGCCTGCATCAATCTCAATGTTATTCCCGTCATCTGACCCACCGCCTACATAATAACTAGGATTAGATTTGTATGTGTTTCCAGTATTTGTCGTGTCATCATATTTTGGAATCACAAAAGTCGGTAATAAAAATGAACATTGGACAGATTTATATCCAATTCCTTGTGTCCGTACCCTTCTGTACGGATTGTGAGATCTGACCAAACCTGATATACTCGCATATAGAACATCTGTTCTTCGCGAGGGAAGCAAGTGTACGTAAAAATTGAATGGACTCATACGGCTGACGAACTCCGGGCGCTCTATCAGGCGGAAACGGATGGCAAATTACGCCAGCGCTATCATGCGGTGTGGTTGCTG
>Ga0118677_10000571_pt1 | contig 81043 bp, 67 predicted proteins | sample AliMusrvi5mmetaG_FD_86154 | JGI IMG/M metagenome (GOLD analysis project Ga0118677, IMG submission 86154)
ATTAAGTAATATCCAACGGGGTTAATGAACTGAAAAAAGTGAAAAAGGCAATTGACTTTAGTCGCATTTTGAAAGAGATTTTTTTGTTCACAAAACGCTGTCAGGTTGAAAAAACGCTGACAGGTTTTCCCTTAATCCCAGAGGGATTGAACATGAATAGAAAAGATTTTATCAGGGATTGTGCGACTCCGCAGGAGTCGAATATAATACCATAATTCATTTTCTATAAACATTTGAATCCTTCGGATTCATTGAATCATTATTTTCTCATTTCCCTCATTAAAAAAAATATTTTTCATCTCACACAATAATTCTATAAAACTTACGTTGATCTTATAGGTGCAACATATTTTTTCATCTTTAATGGCTTATTCAGATGACTGCTGTTATCACACAAATAATTTGCCCCTGCTGCAAAATTGCAATACAATTGATATTGGAAAAATTGCAGATGCCTCTAGAATCATTCGAAGAGGACAGGTTGACATTCTCACGCGAGCTTACTCCGGATGAAATTCATTTGATCAATGTGGAACTAAAAGTGCTATACCATGAACATGAAATAGTGTTTGAACGGAAACGTATTTTGGCAGAAAAAATCGCAATGATACTCAGAGAAAGGGTGACCACAATTGAACACAAAGATGTGGAAAAGCTCAGCCCTAAAGAAGAAGAAGTAGCGCTGATTGATGAGATAAAAAAGAAAACGGGATTGGATTACTTCTATGTTCTGAAGATTTTTGAGAAAATAATGAACATGACCATCGTTCATTATTTCATTACACAAAAGATCAGGCGCGCAGAACAACTCATTGATGGTGGCATGGAAATAAGTGATGTGGCTGATGTGTTGAAATACTCAACCCTTGCTTATTTTAGCCATCAGTTTAAAGAAATAAACGGAATATGCCCCAGGGATTATAAAAATAGAAAAAAAGGAAATTCCCCCGAATCCTAACAGAGCCTGCAACTAGAATCAAAAAAATCTGATAGTTTTTAGTCAATGATCAAAAAAGTGCAAGTTTTGATCAAAAAAGTGTAAACAACACCCCCCTCTCATGATGTAATTTTGTATCGTTATTTAATTATAAAAATCTTAAATTTTTAAATCATGAAATCAAAAGTGAAAAAAGTGTTCGAAAAGTTCATCGTAGCCATTGTAATGATGGTTCTGAACTTAGTAGGCAAACCACTTGATTTAAAAAAATCAAGTGGAAATTCACGCACAGGAAAAACCAATTCCCGTGCAAGTAACAAACCACAAGTCCACAGAGGGCTTAAAGAAACCATCATGGTGAGGGGCAGCCAAAACTCTTTTCAACTGTTCGCAATGACGGTTTTTAACGTTGGTCCTCCTGAATTAATTTTCAACAAAACGGAAGAAATTCCGAAAAAGAGCGACAGTATGCAGTTGTTTTTCCGTCCCGACATGTTTGTGATGACTACTATAGTAAATCATCCTTATGTGTGTGATGAAGAAACAGAACATGATCCTGAAAATATTTTTGTTTTGACATTGCTCGAAAGTTCAGGCAAGATTAAACGCAAAGGCCGCAAGGCACGCATCATTGTGAAAAAAATAAAAGCCGCTCTCCATTGGCCGACAGCAAATGGAGACAAGTTGGTTAAAGGAAGACATATTGAAGAAATGCTTACTGGCAACAGTAATTTTCCTGTACCCTGGCCTTCAAATATAGTAACACTCGCGAATCTTGGGTCACATTTGGATGATTTTGAAGATGCCCTTGCTGCAAAGGATTCAGACCTGATCGCATCAACAGGAGTTATCGTTCAAGACGATTTGAAAAACATCATGACCATGGTGCAAATAAAAATGGACTCCAACAGGCCAATGGCTGAAAAAATCTGCTCTGGAGCCGGATATGATGTGGGCAAAGAAACTCCACACACAATCCGAACAAATAGTGTTAAACCAGGTAAAGAACCCGGTTCAGCTATCCTTTACGCTGAAGGAAAAGGCATGCATGAATGGGAACTGAGCTACGACGGAGGACTAACCTCAAAACCTCTGCGTGCCACCTCAAAAGGCAAGAAAACCGTGACTGGTGAAAAACCTGATATTGAAATTTGGCAACACAATTGTCAGGTGCTTCCAAATGACACTTACGGCGAGTGGACTGATTGGGTTTCAGGCAGAACCGGTAAATAAATTTGGGATAATCCATAATTTCGGAAGTTTGCTCCATAATTAAAGAAGTCATGCGCATAAGTTCGTTACTTATGCGCATGACTTTTAAGTTATGAACGTAACTTCGGAAGTTTGCTTCATAACTTTTTAAGTTATGCGCATAACTTCGTTTCTTATGCGCATAACTTCGGTAGTTTGCTTCATGACTTTTTAAGTTATGCCCCTAACTTTTTACTCATGCGCATAACTTCCGAACATTGCTTCATAACTTCTTTAGTTATGCGCATGACTTCTTTTCCTATGCGCATAACTTCAAAAATTATGCGCATAACTTCTGAAATCATGAAACTTTCTTCTTCCCCCACTTAAATATCATCAGGTTACAAGCATCAAACTGCAGCCCCTTTGCGATAGAATTCCTAACAGGGGCTGTTGTTTTTGAATATTGTGCCTGCAAAAGACAAACATTGTAATGTTCCTTCACGTCCTTTACACCAAAGAGGATGTTCCGTTGTGTCGTATTTGCAATACGACAAACAAGAATAGCCTTTTCATTGGGTGAAAAATCCTCATTATAAAATGGGACGGATGACAATTCCGTCCCAACGACAAAAGTTTTAAAAAAAAACCGGGGCAATAATTAAATTGCCCTGTTTTTTTTGCTTTCAAATAATATGTTTAATTTTGAAGTCCTTAAACAATAAAAACAATCAACATGAAAAAGATCTTATTTTTGGCTTTGCTGGCATTTGGGATGAGTGCGAGGGGGCAGATAACTTTAGAAGACACATATGATAGTGCATCTTCACTGGGTGGAAATAATGATCAGTTAATGATGATAAATTTTGCAGTTTCAGGTAAACAATACGTAAATATTAATCGAGTAGGAAAAACAATAAAAATATACAATTTGAACCATTCTTTAATAAAATCAATTTCTTTTGCCAGTTTTCCTCAAGATGCTAATAACCAAGCATACTTTTTATACTTTTCAGAAAATTTATTTAGTACAGATTCTAAAGTTGCGTTTATTTATGTTTATTATCCTTTTAATGGATTTTATAGTACACAAATTCGTGATGAAGATTGCGCGTTGCTTTTTCAGGCAGATAGTGCGGGACCTTCAGTAATTAATACAGTTATACAGCAACAATTTCCAATTTTTGAAACTCCTTCTGGAACAAAAATGATTTTAAGTTATAAAAACGTTCATGACCAAGCAAAAATTTTTAGTTTACCAGGCACTTTAACTTCATCAATAAATGAAGAAAACAATAACTTGCTAGCAATGCAAAATAAAAGTTTCTTATCCAATCCTTATCCCAACCCTACACAAAATTCAACAAAAATTGATTACACCCTGCCCGATAGCGTGAACGAAGGCGAAATAGTTTTTTATAATCTTCAAGGCACCGAAGTGAAGCGTTTTAAGGTGGATAAAACTTTCAGCACATTGCTTGTTTCAACAGCGGATATTGCGGCGGGAACGTATTTGTATCAATTGGTAACTTCGGTGCAGAGTACGGAGGGGAAAAAGATGGTTGTCATTAAATAGAGAATAGAAATTGGAAATTGGAAATTGGAAATTTGTTTACCTCACCCCAGCCCTCTCCTAAAGGCGTGGGAACTGGTTTTTCATAATCAATAAAAACAATCAACATGAAAAAGATTTTATTTTTGGCATTGCTATACCTCCCTATTTTTGTTCAATCACAAAATTGGTTTCCTAACGGAGCTACATGGTATTATAATTATCAAGAGCAATTTGCATTTCCTGCTAATGGCTATACAAAATATACCGTAATTAAAGATACCATAATAATTTCAAGACCTGCAAAACTCATTAAAAGGGAAACAATACGCTATAATGGAAATATTATTTTAGATGATTCACTGTTTGTTCGAGAGGATAGTTCAAAAGTGTATTATTACAAAAACAATTCTTTCAAATTAATGTATGATTTCACATTAAATGTTGGTGATACCCTATACATTAATCTTAATAGTTCAGCATGTGATTCTGTCTCACCTTTAGTTATTGATTCAATAAAAACTATCAATATTAATGGAACAAATTTAAGGGTTCAATATGTTAAGTGTGTTTATTATTATTCAGGTGTTTGGCAAGGGCTAATAGATACAATCACTTATAAAATAATTGAAAGAATTGGGGATGATCAAGTATGCTCTTCATGTACTAATTTTATTTTCGATCCTGTATGTGATAATTGGGAATATTTTACATGGACAGGTTTGAGATGTTATCAAGATTATTCAATTTTATATAAAAGTGGCAACTACCCTTATCCTTGCGATACCTTAATTGATGGGTCTACTGGAATTTCGAATTTTTCGATAGAGGAAAATATTATTGAAATTTTCCCAAACCCTTCAACAAATAATATTACTATAGAATGTTCTCCTCAATCAACAATACAAGTCTCCACCATCCACGGTCAACTAATAAAAACCCTCATAACTACCGGTACTAAAACAAATGTTGATGTTTCATCATTTCAAAATGGAGTGTACATTGTGGAAGTGAAAACGGAAAAAGGAATTGCAGTAAAAAAGTTTGTGAAGGAATAATGATGCTAAAGCAAAAAGGAAGCAATTTTTTTTATCAGTTCACTAAAGTGAAACTGCAACAGATGGCAGCAGCAGAGCATTTATTAAAGTTATTTTTGATTTAAATTATAAACAAAATGAACCTTGTTTTTATAGTTTTTTAACCTTAGTAGAAATGATGAAAAACCAAGACATCCTGACCTTATTACCTTGTTTCGGGGTGAATAAGGTTATAAGGTTGAAATGTCTGTGTGGCTGCTTTTTCTATTAAGGTTGAAGAGGTGGGAAATAAGGTTATTTTCGAATAAAAATTGTGAAATAGAACCGGGGAAATTGATGAAATGTAAATGATAAAAATAAGAAAAATTCAATGAGGAAATTCCTGACAATTTTAATTATTATAATCCCATTTTTTTGCACTGCACAAAAGCAAGGGAATATTTGGTATTTCGGAGATTCTGCTGGCGTTAGTTTTAATAGTGGTTCGCCTGTTACTATTTTAGGTGGGAAAACTGGAACAGATATTCCTTATAATATAGATAACCAAGAGGGGACATCGTGTGTATCTGATAGCGCAGGCAATATTTTATTTTATACTGGAGGACAAACAATCTGGAATCGCAATAATATTCCAATGCCGAATGGTACAGGTATTATGGGTGGAGTTTCTTCTACACAATCTAGTTTAATTATACCACTTCCAGGTAGTGACAGTATTTTTTACTTGTTTACTTCTGATGAATTCCAAAGTTTTCCAAATTCAAAAGGCTATCGTTATACTGTTGTTGATATGTGTTTAAATAAAGGAATTGGGGATGTAGTTACCAGTCAGAAAAATATTTTATTACTCGATAGTTCGACAGAAAAATTAGCTGCTTGTGAAGATGCCAGTGGTAGTGGTTATTGGATTGTAGGTCATAAAATGTTTTCTGATGAATTTAATGCATGGCATTTGACATCAGGGGGGATTACTAATACGATAGTTACACATATTGGTACAATTCATGGTTGGAATAGTTCGAATTCAACTTGGAATTCTTATGCTTCTCAAGGGCAAATGAAATTAAACTCTACAGGAACAAAACTTGCCTTGGCAATTGGAAATTTTGATCCTGCTTATCTTGATCTATTTGACTTTAATGACAATACTGGAATAATATCGAATTATTGTCATCTGGTTATTGACAGTGCATTAAATAAATACATTTATGGTGTTGAGTTTTCACCTGACGGTTCTAAAGTTTACGTTACAATTTTTAATAATTCTGGCACAAGCCAAATTTTTCAATATGATATTTTAGCTGGAGTTGGAAATTGTGATTCAATTAAGGCTTCATGTTTCAATTTGTTCCAATCAAATAATAATTTACGGTTTATGGGAATGCAATGTGCGCCAAATAACAAAATATATGTGGTTTCTTCCGTGAATCAACTCGGCTGTATTAATTTCCCAGACTCATCTAAACTGGCAGCCAACTTCGATTCAATTGTAATTTCACCAGGAAATACTTGGAATTATATGCTTCCAAGTTTTATTGCGGGATATAAATATCACAATGGAATTATTAATTGTTTGACTGATGAAATTGTAAATGTTGAAAAGATTGGGAATATTGATATTTACCCAAATCCCACTATTAATAACTTCACTATAGAAACCCCACAATTTTCCACAATAGAAATCTCAAACATCGAAGGGCAGATTATAAAAACCCTCACATCCGTTGGCACCAAAACAAACTTTGATGTTTCCTCATTCCTCAGCGGAGTCTATATCGTAGAAGTAAAAACCGAAAAAGGAATTGCCATGAAGAAATTCATCAAAGAATAAATTGATTTCCCCCCGAAAGGTTTCACCTTTTCTTCCAAAGGTGAAACCTTTTTTACACTACCACCCTTCCCTCCTTCCCTCCTTCCATCCTTCCATCTCTCACCTTCTTTTCCATCTTAACCAAATCTTAATCCGATATTAATTCCCCCTTAATTCCGGCTATCTGTTGATTGAATAGTTTTGGCGAAACTTAAAAATGTGCCAAAAGGAAGTCTCAAAACTTTTCAAAAATAATTTATAGATTACGTTAAAAACATGGAACAGCATATTGTAAAAATAAAATTGATCGAGAAGACAACTCATGATGTGCTGCATATTCTCACCGAGAAACCTCTGAAATATGTTTACACACCCGGACAAGCAACGGAAATTTCAATCAACAAACCCGGCTGGACTGATGAACGGCGGCCTTTCACCTTCATCTGCACTCCCGAACATACGTATCTTGAATTCGCCATCAAAACCTATCCCGAACGCCACAGCGTCACCAACCAACTGCTGCAACTGAAAGTGAATGATGAGTTGATACTGCACGAGGTTTTTGGTACCATCGGCTACAAGGGTGAGGGTGTATTTATCGCCGGAGGCGCAGGCATCACTCCGTTTATTTGTATTTTCAGACAGCTTCGGGAAACAAATAAGATAGGAAACAACAAGCTCATCTTTGCCAACAAAACCATGGAAGATATTATTCTTGGGCAGGAATTTAAAAAAATGTTGGGCAGTAACTTTATCAACATACTGTCGGAGCAAAATGTGGAAGGCGTTGCTCATGGAATCATCACACAGGATTTTCTGAAAGGACATCTCGATAAACCGGGGCAAAACATCTACATCTGCGGTCCCGACCCCATGATGGATGCAGTATGTGGCTTTTTAGCCAACCTGCATGTGGATGAAAATTTAATTATTAAAGAAGCTTTTTAAAAATACGAGGTATCCAGAATTATTCAAAAAACAACCACTAAGCACACCGGGTCCAACAGGCTACACATAGAAATTATTTAGTGTTTCTATGTGTTCTCAGTGATCTTAGTGTTAAAAAAATTACAAGAACAAAACTCAACTGATGGAGCAAAATATCTCTCTTACACCCTTTATTGTCTTCGTTATTATTACGGTCGCTCTTGTGGGGATAATGATCGTTCTTTCTTATTTTTTAGGTGAACGCCACAAAGAAAAGACCACCGACGATGCTTTCGAATCAGGCATCATTCCCACCGGCGATGCACGCCTGCGCTTCTCTTCCAGCTTTTACATCATTGCCATGTTCTTCGTCATATTCGATCTCGATGCTGCTTTTATTTTTCTGTGGGCAGTATCATTCCGCGAGCTGGGACTGCCCGGTTATATCGGAGTATTCATCTTTATAGCCATCCTGATGGTACTTTTAATTTATGAATTAAGCATAGGCGCTATTGACTTTGGACCTAACGGCAAAAAGATACTGAAGTCAAAAAACAAATTCAAATCATCGCTTCCATGATCACAACTATCAGCAAAAATATGGTTACAGATAACCAACTCACCGAAGAAGCGATTCATAAATCAATACTTTTCGGAAAGTTGGATGAAATGGTAGCATGGGGAAGAAAAAACTCAATATGGCCTTTTGGCTTTGGTCTTTCATGTTGCTTTGTTGAAATGGCCACTTCCATTACCAGCAGGTATGACATTTCCCGCTTTGGAGGCGAGGTTATCCGCGGCACTCCCCGCGAAGCCGACATGATGGTGGTTGCAGGAACTGTCTTTATCAAGATGGCTCCTATTATCAAAAGACTTTACGAACAAATGATGGCTCCCCGCTGGGTGATCTCCATGGGTTCCTGTGCAAATTCGGGTGGCATGTATGATATTTACAGTGTGGTGCAGGGCGTTGATAAAATTCTGCCTGTTGATGTTTATGTTCCCGGTTGCCCTCCCCGTCCGGATGCTTTTCTTGAAGGGTTGCTCTTGTTGCGCGAAGCAATAGGCAATGAACAAAGGCCTTTCAGTTGGGTGGTAGGCAGTCAGGGAGTTCATAAAATTGAAAAGAAAAACAACAGGGATTTGAAGCAGGAAGAACGCAGCAGGATGGAAAATTTAAGACCGATGAACGGAATTTAATTCACGTTGTTGAATGAACAATACTGACCGAAACATATTATCAGAGATCGCTTCCGCATTTGGCGACAATGCCATCCTTTATCATCAGTTGACAAAGGATGACACGCCCACTATCTGGATTGAAAAAAACAGTCTGGTGAAGGTATTGCAACATCTGAAGAACGGAATAAGCGAACCCTATAAAATGCTTTTTGACCTTACCGGCATTGACGAACGAACAAGAACGCATTTAAATGGTCAGCCAAAATGTGATTTCACAGTGGTTTATCACCTCACTTCTTTTGAACGAAATGAAGACATCCGCATCAAAGTTCCGCTCAAAGAAAACGATCTACAATTGCCCACCATTACCAATGTTTGGGAATCGGCCAACTGGTACGAGCGCGAGGTTTACGATATGTTTGGTATTGACTTCACCGGTCATCCCAAACTGACAAGGATATTAATGCCCAGGTCATGGAAAGGTTTCCCGTTAAGAAAAGAACATCCGGCAAGGGCTACGGAACTTGCACCTTATGTATTGACAGAAACAATGAGGGATGAAGAGGAAGCCGACCTGAAATTTAACCCTGCAGAATACAGGATGGAAACAAAAAGTGAAGACAGTGATTTCATGTTTCTGAACATAGGTCCTCAACATCCCGGAACACATGGTTTATTGAGATTGATCGTTCAACTGCACGGTGAAGATATTGTGGACATCATTCCCGATATAGGTTTTCATCATCGCGGCGCTGAAAAAATGGGTGAAAGGCAGTCATGGCATACGTATATTCCCTACACCGACCGCATTGATTACCTGAGTGGCGTTATCAACAATCATGCATACCTGCTGTCGGTTGAAAAACTTGCAGGAATAAAGATACCCGAAAGGGCTGATGTGATACGCATCATGATGAGCGAGCTTTTCCGTATTGCAAGTCACCTTGTATGGATCGGCACTTTTGCACAGGATATGGGACAGATGTCGCCGGTGTTCTATGCCTTCAACGACAGGGAAAGAGTGTTTGATATAGTGTCGGCAATAACAGGTGGCCGCATGCATCCTTCCTGGTTCAGGATAGGCGGTGTGGCTCATGATCTGCCCGATGGCTGGGAAAAACTTGTTCAATCCTTTGTGGATTATTTTCCGAAACGACTGAAAGAATATGACAAACTCATTATAAAGAACTCAATTTTCAAAGCAAGAACGGTTGGCATCGGCGTTTACACAACTGAAGAAGCTATTGAATGGGGAATAACAGGCTCAGGACTCAGAGCTACCGGATATAACTGGGATTACCGCAGGAAACGCCCTTATTCACGCTATGAAGATTTCGATTTTGAAATACCACTGGGAAAGAATGGCGATTGCTACGACAGGGCGATTGTGCGAATGGAAGAAATGCGGCAAAGTCTGAGAATAGTGCAGCAATGCATCAACAACATGCCTGCGGGGCATTACAAATCCGATCATCCGCTGACAGTACCTCCCAGAAAAGAAAAGACTATGCAGGATATTGAAACGCTCATCAACCATTTTGTAAACGTTTCATGGGGTCCTGTAATTCCTGTGGGCGAAGCAATGGTGCCGATTGAAGGAGCCAAAGGGATCAATGGTTATTATCTGATAAGCGATGGAAGCACCTCATCCTACCGCTCACGGATAAGAACGCCTTCATTCCCGCACATGCAGATGCTGCCATTTATCAGCAAGGGATATACGATCCCTGATCTGCTTTCTATACTTGGCGCAATGGATTTTGTTTTAGCTGACCTCGACAGATAAATAAAGAAAAAATTAAAGATAATAACGATTTTAAATGATGATAAAATCCCGAAGGGATGAAATGATTATAGTAATAAGAAGCATGAGTATTTTAAAACCCCGAAGAGGTGATATAATATCTCATACCTTCTGGATTTTGCACAACATCACACAATATTATCAATGCTGACTGATATAGAAAAAAAAGAAATAATGGAAGAAGCCGGACAATATCCTTATCCGGCTGTTGCCTGCATTGATGCTTTAAAGATCGTGCAGCACCATCGCGGATGGGTGTCGGACGATTCAGTGAAAGATATTGCACAATTACTTGAAATATCAAATGAGGATGTGGACGGTGTTGCAACATTTTACAGTCGTATATACAGAAAACCCGTTGGCAGGAATGTGATACTGATCTGCGATAGCATTAGTTGTATGATCATGGGTTATGAATCAATGTACGAATACATCTCTTTGAAACTGGGGATACACTTTGGAGAAACAACAAACGATGGGCGCTTCACACTGCTCCCAAATTCATGTCTCGGCGATTGCGATCATGCCCCTGCGATGATGGTAAACAATGACCATTATAACAAACTGACTTTTGAAAAAATTGATGAATTGCTTTCGAATTATAAATAAGCTGTGATGGAAAAGCCACTGACCAAATATATAACACCCGGTTCTCCCCCTCCTGATCTGAAAGAATACAGCAGGATTGGTGGCTATGCATCTGCTCATAAGGCTTTGAAAGAAATGTCGCCTGCTGAAATCACAAGCCTGGTAAAAGCTTCTAATCTTCTTGGCAGAGGTGGCGCAGGTTTCCCAACGGGTTTAAAATGGAGTTTTGTTCCTATGGGCGAAAACAGTCCGAAACCAAAATACCTTATTTGCAATGCTGATGAAATGGAACCCGGCACCTTTAAAGACAGGTATCTTATGGAAGGCAATCCGCATCAGTTGATCGAAGGTATGATCATTTCCTCTTATGCCATTCAGGCTGAAAAAGCATACATCTTTATTCGCTGGGCATATAAAAAGGCTGAAAAAGAACTTCGCAAGGCATTGGCAGAAGCTTATGCAGCAGGTTATCTTGGAAAGAACATTCTGGGTTCAGGCTTTGATCTTGACATTTATATTCATTCTAGTGCCGGCAGGTATATCTGTGGAGAAGAAACCGCCCTGTTCAATTCTCTTGAAGGGAAAAGAGCTATTCCCCGCACCAAGCCTCCATTTGCAGCAATCAGTGGTTTGTTTGGCAAACCTACTATTGTGAACAATGTTGAAACACTGGTTTGGATACCTCATATTATTGAGCGTGGTGCGGAATGGTTTAAAAACTTAAGTATGACAGGTGCAGGAGGAACTAAACTTTATGGTGTTAGCGGAAGAGTAAAAAATCCCGGTCTTTGGGAATTGCCGTTGGGAACAACATTGCGCGAAGTTATAGAGGAACATGCAGGAGGTATGCTGGATGGATACAAATTCAGGGGAGTGATTCCCGGTGGCATTTCAACAGACTTTATGCTTGAAAAACACATGGACGTAAATATGGATTTCTCAAATGTTGGCGCTGTAGGAAGCAGACTGGGAACAGGGACGATGATCATTCTGGATGACAAAACATGCCCCGTAGCTTTTATCCATAACATTGAAAAATTCTTTGCTCTTGAAAGTTGCGGCTGGTGCACTCCCTGCCGTGAGGGTCTTGCATGGGTTGAAAAATTGCTGGCTTCTATTGAAGAAGGTACAGGCAAAATGGAATATTTAGACATATTAAAATTTCACACAAAATACTTATGCTTCGGAAATACCTTTTGTGCGCATGCTCCCGGAGCAGCAGAACCCCTGCAAAGCGGTCTGGAATATTTTCACGATGATTTTGTTCAGCATATTAATGGAAAAAAATGTCCCTGGAGATCATGATAGTAAAGATACGGATAGACGGAAAATATTATGAAACCAAATTAGGGAAGAATCTTCTTGAGGCTTGCCTTGAATTGGGATTGAACATACCCCATTTCTGTTATCATCCGGCTCTTGGCTCTGTGGGTGCCTGCAGACTCTGTGCTGTAAAGAGATTCAAAGACGCCGACGACAAAAAAGGCCATATCATTATGTCGTGCATGGAGCCTGTAACCGAAGGAATGATAATTTCCATTGAAGATGCCGATGCAAGTGCAATAAGAGCTGCCGTTATTGAAGGTGTGATGACCAATCACCCCCATGATTGTCCGGTTTGTGACGAAGGTGGTGAATGTCATTTGCAGGATATGACCGTGATGGCAGGGCATAACTACAGGCGATTTGATTTCAAAAAGAGAACTTATAAAGACCAGGATCTGGGATCCTTCATTAACCATGAAATGAACCGCTGTATTCAGTGTTATCGCTGCATGAGGTTCTACAGGGATTATGTAGGTGGAAAAGATCTGAATGCTTTTGCAGCCCACAATTATGTTTATTTTGGAAGACATGAAAATGGCGCTCTTGAAAGTGAATTCAGCGGCAACCTTGTGGAAGTATGTCCTACCGGAGTGTTTACAGATAAGACCTTAAAAAAACATTTCACCCGCAAATGGGACCTTTCTAATGCACCTTCAGTTTGTGTTCATTGCAGTGTTGGTTGCAATACAATAGTTAGCGAAAGGTATGATTCTCTCAGGCGCATCATGAGCCGTTATAATGGCGCAGTGAATGGATATTTCATCTGTGACCGTGGCAGGTTTGGTTATGAATTTGTCAATGATGAAAAACGGATAAGAAATCCTAAGATCCGGATAAATAAAAATGAAAAACAGGAAGAGGTTTCAGAAAATAATTTGATACTTACATCACTGACTGAGTCATTCTCGAAGGATAAAAAGATAATAGGAATAGGTTCACCCAGGGCATCACTAGAATCAAATTATTCATTGTTAAGCCTTGTAGGACAAGAGAACTTTTATCATGGAATTTCAAAAAGAGAATATAATCTGACAAAAACTGCTTTGGATTTTCTAAGAAGCAGCAGTGTTAAGACTCCTTCTCTGAAACAAATTGAAAAAGCTGATGTCGTTTTTATTTTAGGTGAAGACATAACAAACACAGCGCCTATGACTGCACTGGCAGTGCGTCAGGCAGTGCGCAATAAACCAAAGGCCGCAGCTACTGAAAAAGGAATTCCATTATGGAACGAATATCCTATCAGAAACTATACTCAGGATTCCAAAAGCCCGGTTTTTATTGCAACAGCAATAAAAGATCGTCTTGATGATATTGCAGAAAAAACTTTCAGAGGCTCGAATGCAGATATTGCTGGTTTGGGAATTGCTGTTGGATCATTATTAAATGACGAAGCTTCAACATTAAAATTATCTTCAAATGATCAGCAGGAACTTGCTGAAAAGATAGCTCTTTCATTAAAAAATGCAAAACATCCTTTGATCATTACAGGAGTTAATTGTGGTGATGAAGAAATATTGCATGCTGCTTTAAACATTTCCATAGCACTTCGCAAGAATAATCCTGAGGCGATGCTGAGCATTGCATTACCTGAATGCAACAGTATGGGATTGGCAATGCTTCCCGGCAAACCACTTGATGAAGCAATTTCAATTGCCTCAAATGAGATTATTGACACGCTGGTTATCTTGGAGAATGATCTTTACAGAAGAACCACTAAAGAATCTGTGGATGTTCTTTTCGAAAAGAGTAAGCAGGTAATAGTACTTGATCATTTAATAAATAAAACTTCACAAGATGTCGATATCGTGATCCCGGTTTCAACATTTGCTGAATCGGAAGGAACGCTGATAAATAATGAAGGCCGTGCTCAGCGCTATTATAAAGCGATCAATAATAAAGATGAAGTTAAAGAAAGCTGGAGATGGATAGGAGATTTAATAAAACTCAGGAATAATGATCAGTCAATCCCATGGAACAACTTTGATGAACTGGTTTCATCATTGGTGAACGAACTGCCTGCATTTTCAAAGTTAAAGGAATATATGCCCGATGCTGATTTCCGCATGTACAATGCAAAAATACCAAGGCAGAGTTTACGCTACAGTGGCAGAACTGCAATGAATGCAAATATTGCAGTGAGTGAACAAAAGGTCGCAGAAGATAACGATTCTCCATTGGCTTTTAGTATGGAAGGGCAGGGAGAACAACCACCTTCTTCACTTGTTCCTTTCTATTGGACTCCGGGCTGGAACTCCGTTCAGGCTTCCAACAATTATCTCGATGAACTGAATGGTTCATTAAAGGGTGGTGATCCTGGGATCAGGCTGGTTGAATCAAATGGAGAAAATAAAAGCTCATATTTCAAAATAGATTCTCACACAGTTGACTTACAAAAGAACGAATTATTGATTGTCCCTGCCTACAGTATTTTCGGTAGTGAAGAATTAAGTTCGGCTGGTGAAGCTATCAAACAAAGGATACCTGAACCATTTGTTTACTTATGCGAAAAAGATGCAGATATTTTTGAGTTTAAGGATAATGATATGATCACAATTGAAATTGCAAAAAGTAAAATAGAACTGAAAGTAATAATTGAAAATAGTTTGAAACAGGGAGTAGCAGTAGTGTCAGTCAATCTGCCTGGCATGCCATTTATTGATCTGCCAGCTTCCGGAATATTCAGTAAAATGTAAGCAGTACATGAATTATTTATTGATCATAGGAATTACACTTTTCGTTGTGCTGTCCATAGCAGCAGGATTGATATGGATTGAGCGGAGGCTTCTTTCTGTGTGGCAGGACAGGCTTGGGCCAAATCGTGTCGGTCCGTTTGGGCTTTTTCAGGTGATCGCCGATACTATCAAATTATTTTTTAAAGAAGACTGGGTTCCTCCTTTCTCTGATAAACCTGTGTTTATTCTGGCTCCGGGGATACTCATGGTTACCATCCTTCTGACATTTGCAGTTATTCCATTTGCTCCTGATTTCTATGTCTTCGATTCGAACATTGGAATACTTTTCTTCCTGGGAAATTCATCGTTGGGAGTCTATAGCATAGTACTGGGTGGATGGGCATCCAATAATAAATACTCATTCATCGGCGCGATGAGAGCATCAGCACAGATGTTGACGTATGAGGTTTTCATGGGGCTTTCTCTTATGGGCGTTGTTATGATGGCCGACAGTTTCAGCTTTCGTGCAATAGTGGAAGCACAAAAGGACTGCTGGTTCATCATTCCTCAATTCTTTGGATTTGTTGTGTTTTTTATTGCAGGCGTTGCCGAAACCCATCGTCTTCCGTTTGATATTCCTGAAGCTGAAGGTGAACTCATCGCAGGATATCATTCTGAATATTCAGGGATGAAATTCGGGATGTTCTTTGTGGGTGAATACCTCGGCGTAACGCTGATATCGGCGATCATTGCTACTTTGTTTTTTGGCGGTTGGCTGGGGCCATCGTTTTTGCCCCCTGCCTTTTGGTTCTTTCTTAAGACATTCTTTTTCATTTTTGTGTTTATCCTACTTCGTGCCTCATTACCACGACCGAGATATGATCAATTGATGTCGCTTGGATGGAAACTATTATTGCCACTTGCATTGCTTAATATACTTATTACCGGAGCAGTTCTATTATTCTTAAAATGAAAATAAATAATCAAATATAATCCCGAATGTTCAGTATCCTTCGTACAATATGGTTGACTTTTCTTCACATTTTCCACAGATCGGAGACAGTAGAATATCCCGAAGTGAAGCCATACCTAGCACCGCGCTACAGGGGAAGAATTGTTCTGACAAGGGATGATGAAAAAAAAGAACGTTGTGTGGCTTGTTATCTCTGTGCAGCCGCCTGTCCGGTTGATTGCATTGCATTGCAGGCTGCAGAAGATGATAATGGCAGAAGATATCCCGAGTTTTTCAGGATAAACTTTTCAAGATGTATATTCTGCGGATTCTGTGAAGATGCCTGTCCAACATACGCAATCCAACTGATACCTGATTTTGAAATGGCGGAGTATGACAGGCAGAATCTGGTTTATGAAAAAGAAAACCTGCTGATAAGTGGAGAAGGAAAATACCCGGGATATAACTTCTATAAAAATGCAGGTGTTGATATGGGAGTAAAAAGAAAAGGGGATGGATTGACCGAAGAAAAGCCCGTGGATGTTAATGATCTGATGCCTTAAAATTATTTAGAAAAATGGATGTATTCTTTTATATAGCGGTTGCAATTGCCATCTTTTCAACAATAATGGCCATTTCGAGGAGAAATGCCATACATGCTTTGCTATATCTCATTCTTTCTCTTCTGGCAGTTTCGGTTGTTTTCTATTTGCTTTCCGCTCCTTTCATCGCAGCTCTCGAAGTGATCATTTATGCAGGCGCTATCATGGTGTTGTTCATTTTTGTTGTCATGATGCTGAACATCGGGCTTGAAAAAAGTATGGAAAAGAAATGGCTTAACCCGCGGATGTGGATAATTCCATCACTATTAGCCGGTATTCTTCTCGTGGTTTTGTTTCTAGCCTTGAGCAATGTTGGGAGTTTGACAGAGAATAAAGGAGATATATTACCCAAACAGGTTGGTATTTCATTATTCTCAACATATCTGCTAGGAGTTGAAATCGCCGGTATCCTATTGATGGCAGGTGTTATCGGAGCATATCATTTAAGCAGTCAAAATAAGAAAGTTACTCATCGTTTTCTTGAAAAGAAATAAATTATGCTGACCATTCCAATAGAAACTCAAATATTGTTTGCCGGAATTCTCTTTTTTCTGGGGCTTATCGGCTTGCTGGTTCGCCGGAATATGATCTTTATGCTCATGTCCATTGAGATCATGCTGAACAGCGCAGGACTGGTTTTCATCATTGCAGGAAATCACTGGAAACAACCCGACGGACAGGTGATGTTTATTTTTATTCTGACAGTGGCTGCCGTCGAGGTGGCAATAGGTCTGGCATTGATACTTCAGGTTTATCATCATTATAAAACCCTTGATGCTGATGCAGTGAATAAATTAAGGGATCAAAATTCAAAGTGAGATGGAGAAATCAACATTCATAGCTCTTTTACCTGCCATACCGCTCTTCAGCTTTTTGGTTCTTGCTCTTTTCGGGAATAAACTTTCGCGCAAAGCTACAGGATTCATAGGAGCCGGTTCAATAGGTATCGTGGCTCTTTTGACTTTAATTATTGCAACAGAGTTTTTTCATTCACTGCCTCAGATCAAAACATATACGGTTGTCGTTTGGGAATGGATCAATGCGGGGAACTTGAAAGTAAATATATCCTTCAGCCTTGATTCTCTTTCATTGGTTTTTTGCTTTGTCATTACATTCGTTGGGTTTCTCATACATCTCTACTCCATCGCATTCATGGCAAAAGATGAGGGTATTAAAAGATTCTTTGCATACATGAATCTCTTTGTCGCCTCCATGCTCATTCTTGTTCTGGCAGATAATATTCTTCTTCTATATCTTGGTTGGGAAGGTGTGGGTCTGTGCAGTTATCTGCTGATAGGTTTCTGGTACAAAGAACCTGCAAACGGCTATGCAGCGAGAAAAGCATTTATCATAACACGTATTGGCGACACAGCCATGATCATTGGAATTTTCATACTATTCATAACTTTTGGCACAGTCAACATTCATGAATTGATGCAGCTTGCTTCTGCAAAATGGGCATCAGGTTCATCAATAGCAGTTATAACCGCGGCATTGTTACTTTGTGGCGCTTTGGGGAAGTCGGCACAATTGCCATTGCAGACATGGCTGCCCGATGCTATGGCCGGTCCTTCGCCTGTGAGCGCCCTGATACATGCAGCGACCATGGTCACAGCAGGCGTTTATCTTATTGCACGTACAAATATGTTGTTCAGTCTTGCTCCTGTTGTACAATTTGCAATAGCAATTATCGGTGCGTTGACATTGCTGATAGCCGGATTCAGTGCGCTGGCGCAACATGATCTGAAGAGGATACTTGCTTACTCCACCATTAGCCAGATAGGTTATATGTTCCTTGCCCTTGGCGTGGGAGCATGGTCGGCAGCTATATTTCATTTTATGATACATGCCTTTTTCAAAGCGTTGCTTTTCCTCGGTGCCGGTGTGGTTATCCTGGTGCTGGACGAAGAGCATGATATTTTCAAGATGGGCGGACTAAGAAAAAAGATGCCTGTGGTGTTTTGGACTTTCCTCATCGGCTCTGCTTCACTCTCTGCATTGCCTCTGATAACAGCAGGTTTTTACAGCAAGGACCAGATACTTTGGTTTGCCTATTCTTCCGAAAGCGGAAGCCTGTGGCTATGGATAGCAGGCATAGTGGGCGCATTCCTCACAGCATTGTATTCTTTCAGAATGATATTTATTGTCTTTTTCGGTGAGAGCAAAACGCTTCCATCTTTTAATGCAGGTAAGCTTATGACCGTTCCACTCGTTATTCTTGCTGTTCTTTCACTTATAGGAGGCTTTGTAGAACTTCCTGAATCCTTCGGGAACTTTCATCCTTTCTCTAAACTCATTGAAAATGTTTTGCCGGTTGTTCTCATAAAAGATATAGGTAATCTTGAAATTCTGTTCCAGTTGCTTTCGGCTGTCATCGCGCTGACGGGGGTTTATCTTGCATACGTCATTTACTTTAAAAAACCTTCATTGTCTGCATCTTTTAATCACAGCCGTCTGAACAGGTTTTTTGAAAAAGGCTGGGGTTTTGATAAGTTATACGATACTTTGATCGTGGTGCCTGTTGTCTGGCTTTCTGAAATTGACAAGAATGATTTCTTTGACTGGATGAACATCGGCTTATCAAAGCTGGCGCTGCTTTTGAACAGTCTATTCAGTATTACTCAAAACGGAAAATTAAGATGGTATCTGATGTCGTTTGTCATTGGCATCGCCTTCATTTTAACTTTTATGCTTTATAAATGATACTCTTTTATCTCATAGCTATATTATTGGGTGGCGCTTTTCTTTCATGGATGGCAGGCCGCCTGAGCGCTGCATTGCCGCGCATCATTTCGCTGGTTGCACTGACTGCCGATCTTATACTGATCGTAGCGTTCGTTTTGCAATTGGATACTCTCAACAACAAATGGCTGGTGGATCTCAACGCGGATTGGATACCTAAATTCGGCATCAGCTTTCATCTGGCGCTCGACGGGCTTAGTCTGCTGATGTTGATACTTACTTTTTTCCTTGGCATCATATCAATCATCATTTCGTGGAAAGAGATAAAAGTGCGGGTTGGTTTCTTTCATTTCAACCTGCTGCTAATCCTTGCCGGCATCATTGGTGTGTTTCTATCGCTCGATCTTTTTCTTTTCTATTTCTTCTGGGAACTGATGCTTGTTCCGATGTATTTCCTTATCGGGATATGGGGTCATGAAAAGAGGATAGCCGCTTCGTTCAAATTCTTCCTCTACACGCAGGCAAGCGGACTGCTTATGTTCATCGCCATACTTGCATTGTATTTTGTTCACGGAAGATCCACGGGAGTCTATACTTTTGATTACATGCAGTTGCTGGGAACGCAAATGGGATATACAACCGAACTATTGATCATGCTGGGTTTTCTTGCTGCCTTTCTTGTCAAGCTGCCTGTTGTGCCTTTGCATAACTGGCTTCCCGATGCTCATTCCGAAGCGCCAACGGCAGGAAGTTTAATACTTGCAGCATTGCTATTGAAAACAGGCGCTTATGGCTTGCTCAGGTTTGTTGTTCCTTTGTTTCCCTCGGCATCCGTGTCTTTTGCACCTATCGGAATGTTGCTTGGAGTGGTTGGAATATTATACGGGGCCAAGCTTGCATTTGCGCAAACCGATCTTAAACGGCTGGTTGCCTACACCAGTGTGAGCCACATGGGATTTGTGATACTCGGAGTATTTTCTTTCAACGAAATTGCATACCAGGGCGTGGTCATGCAGATGATAGCCCATGCCATCAGCACAGGCGCCTTGTTTATTTTAGCCGGGCAACTTTACGAACGCACGCACACAAGAGACCTCAACAAAATGGGTGGACTGTGGGAAACCGCTCCCGTGATGGGCGCCGTAGGGCTTATCTTCGCCATGGCTTCTCTGGGCTTGCCGGGATTGGGAAATTTCATTGCCGAACTTTTGATTCTTCTTGGCGCTTTTAAAGCCAATGTTTTCATGTCGTGCCTGGCGAGTGTCGGGCTGATCGCAGCAACAATATATTCCCTGCGCATTGTTCAGAAGATCTTCCTTGGAAAGAAAATAACGGATTGGAAATTCAATGACCTTACGATACGCGAAAAAATTGTTTCCGCATCCCTGGTAATAATAATTGTATGGCTCGGGATATTCCCGCGCACTGTTTTGAACACAGCCAAACCAGCATTGCAAAAGACTTTAGAAGTGCAGAAAGAAAATAATAATGACAATAATAAAACGGAAAGTATTTTGGATTTAAGGTTTAAGAATTAAGATTTAAAATAACCTGAAAATAGAACACTGATCTCACTTATAAAACTGATAATTGATGTTAAACATTAAGATAAAATCCCGAAGGGATGATATTATTATAATGAGTATAGAGCCACCGATTCTAAAACTCCGAAGGAGTGAAATTATAATGTCACCCCTTCAGGGTTTTGGAACTCTCATGATTTTATTTTCTATAATAATTTCAGTCCTTCGGACTTTTTCCTAAAATCAACGATTGATACAGATAATAATTTGATATTATTGACTATTGACTAATGACTAATGACCAATGACAATTAATGACAATTAATGACCATCAATGACCATTAATGACCATCAATGACCATTAATGACCATCAATGACCAATGACAATTAATGACCATCAATGACCATCAATGACAACTGACCAATGACCGAAACCGACTTTCTCTGCCTAACCCCCTTCCTCATCCTCGCTTTGGCTCCCATCGTGATCATGCTGGTGATCTCTATTTTCAGGAACTACGAGATCGTGTTCGGCTTTTCACTATTGTCACTGATACTTGCTTTCGCCGCACTATTTTTCATCGCACCAGCAATTCCGCACAGCATACAGCCTTTGTTCATCATCGACATGTACAGCCTTTTCTTCCTCGGCATCATTTTTATCTCCGCGTTTATCGTGGCTTTGCTTTCTTACAATTACATAAAACGACTTGAAGGCGTGAGGGAGGAATATTATATCATCCTTTTCACATCCACACTGGGCGCGGCTTTGCTGGCTGTGGCCAACCATTTTGTTCTCTTTTTCCTCGGCATCGAAACGCTGAGTATTTCATTGTACATCCTCATCGCTTTTCAGCGAACCAAAGACAATTCAATTGAAGCGGGCATAAAATATCTGATCCTCGCTTCGGTGTCCACCGCCTTTTTATTGTTCGGCATGGGGCTTATCTACACGGCTTTCGGAAGCATGATGTTCAGTGAGATCGCGACAGCCATCAGTCTTCAGGGACCACTGACTTCCCTTGCCATCACCGGTTTCGGGATGATGCTCGTGGGCATTGGCTTTAAACTTGCCCTCGTGCCTTTCCACGCGTGGACGCCCGACGTTTACCAGGGAGCGCCCGCACCCGTCAGCGCTTACATTGCCACAGTTTCAAAAGGCGCGGTGATGGCCGTGCTCATTAGGTTTTTCTTCAACATCAAAGGCTTCGACGATCACTATCTCTTCATCATCATTTCAGCCATTGCCATCCTCTCCATGTTCATCGGCAACATTCTTGCCATCAGGCAGCAAAACATCAAGCGGCTGCTGGCTTATTCGTCTATTGCAAACATGGGATACCTCATCATCATTCTGCTCACGGGCACCAACAAAGGCATACAGGCATCGCTGTTTTACCTCATCTCCTATTTTATCACCACCATCAGCGCCTTTGGAGTGATCACGCTGCTTTCCAATGCGAAAAATGAAGCCGAAATGATCAGCGACTACAAAGGTCTTTTCTGGAAACGACCTTTTGTTGCCATTGTTTTCACACTTGCGCTGCTGTCGCTGGCCGGAATTCCCATCACCGCGGGTTTCATCGGAAAATTCTATGTCATCTTCGAAGGCATGAAAGCCGGGCTGATGCTGCTTGTGTTTGCGATGATCATCAGCAGCGTTATCGGTTTATACTATTACCTGCGCGTCATCACCACCATGTTTTCGCCCGCTGGTGAAACAACATTGCCACAAATAACTTTCATGGGAAAATTCACCCTTGCCGCAATTACAATAAGCATTCTCATTCTGGGAATTTACCCGGGATGGTTGATTGATATCATCACAAGATTTGTGGGATTGTAGGGTTGTGTGATATGTTTATTGTTTCGGTGATTAAAGACTTATAACGATTCTGAACTTTTGAAGTGCCGATTTTTGAAAAAAAAATCTATGCTGCCATTGCGAACTTAGATAGCGCGTGCTTCAAACGCGTGCTCCAAAAAATTCCAGACCATACCTGGGTCATGATAAAGCTTCTTTATTTAATTTTACAACTATATCATTATACACCTGCAGAAAAATTAAAATAACTTTGCACAATAAAAAAAACGAAATGATTTTAGTATCAAAAAAATATTGAAGAAAAAAATCACCTGAAAATGAAATCATGTGTTTCCCTTATATCTCTCATACTTATCTTGAGTTTTTGTTCACCTCATCATGATATGAAGGAGTGTAAGAACAATGATCTTTTGGGCAAATGGAAAACGGAAAAATTTTCAGTAGGTCAATTCTTTGGTTTTTGGCAAATTTCTCTTAATGATTCTCTGAAAATCCCAGGTACATGTTTAAGTGATGAGTTTAATTTAAATGTCTTGAATGATTCGTTATTCACTTATAGGAACAAACCTGGAAAGACTGTCTTTGGAAAATATGAAAGAAAAAATGACACTTTAAAATTGAGAAAAGGAAACGAAAAGTTTGCCTGGATTGATTTCAAAATTGACAGTGTAAACTTCAACCATATTTACCTTTGTCGTGATAAGCCTTCATTAATTTATTTCATTGAAAAGGATACAATAGCATTTTACACAGGTAGAAAAATTAAAATAACTTTGCTTAAAGAAAAAACCAATTGAATCAATAAAACTGTTGGCAACAATTTCAAAAACACCCTTCATATAACTACATCCACCAACTGATTCCAATGAAAAAAATAGCAATAGATCTGGGTTGTGGTTTGATATTTACATTGCTCATTTGGCTGATCACTTTTAATAACCATTTCGTTTTTGGGATCTTCACACTTTTTATTTTTCCAATCCTCATGGTGTTGTTTTATTTTGCAACTTCCCATCTCAAATGGTATTTCTCAACACTCAATTTTATTCTCTGTTTTTTCATTGCCGGACATCTGACAGATGTGTTTGGATCCTATTTCCCCAATCTTGAAATGGTGAACGATGAATATTTTGCCTTGTCAGATTACTATATTTTTTATTCCATTTTTTGGATCCTTTTGAAAAATATTTTTGAAATCCTTCTTAAAATAATTCTCCCTAAAAGATTTTATTACAAATCGGAAATTGAAAAACTTTATGATAGGATCAAAAATAAATTCAACGTTAGCCTTTGATTGCGCGCGTTTCAAACTCGTGCCCCCCCAAAATCCAATCCCCCCGAAACCTGCCAGCGTTTCCTTCCAAAAACTGGCAGCGTTTAATCAAAAAATTCAACTCCATCCCCACCGTCCCCTTTTTCTATTTTCTATCATCAATCTTCTATCAATAAAAAAAGCCCCTTTTCAGAGGCTTTGTATTTGGAATTTTAAATTTACTTCCCAAATCAAAAATCCTAACTAGGAATCCATGTAATCTTCACCCTTGTAGCCTCACTCTTACTTGTTTCTTTCGTTAGTGTCACTGTAACTTCTTTTACAATCAGTTAAAAGTATAGCATCTTTAATCGTAATGAAAATCTACTCTATGAAATTACTTATTCGCTAAATTAAAAATGCAGACAACCCAATAGAGTTGTATATTTCCTAAATGATGATGGCATTCTCCTTAATTGAAATGCAATTCTCCTTAACTATTTGTTCTTCTTCCTTAATTATTGTTTTGTTTTACTTAATTGAGATTCTATTTTCCTTAATTGAGTCACCGTTTTACTTAATGATAACTCCATCGGACTTTATGACAGTTGCGGACACCATTATAGACATGACGTTGGACATTATGACAGTTACAGACACCATTATAGACATGACGTTGGACATTATGACAGTTACAGACACCATTATAGACCTTACATCGGACATTATGACAGTTACAGACACCATTATAGAGATGACAGACACCATTATTGAAGTGAAAGACTCCATTATTGAAAAATCACACTTTGTTAGATTCGTTGAAAAACCCTCCCTTTTGTATAAAGTTACTCATTTCAAGCATTTGCTCATTAAAAGCTCTTTTCAATCAGTCCTAATCAGCCTTTTCAGTTACTGGATAACCCACGTTTCCATCGCATGCTCCAAATAATTTCCAATTCCCAATTTCCCTGCCTTCTTAATACAATCTTAATTTTCATTTAATTCTTTCTTAATTTACCTCTCTGCTTTCAGCTATACTTTTGACGATTAATTTCACAGCAAATGAAGGATTCCAAAAAGGAAATTGATGAAATATTAAAAGAATTTCCTGAAAATATTGCACAGCTATTCCACCATCTGCAGCAGGAAACAAACACCATTGCCAGAATTGATGCGAAAAACAGTCTCGAGAAAATGGGAAAAAGCATTCTTCCTTATTTGAATAAACTCCTCTTTGTGCACGATGAAATGTTCCGCAGGGAAGTTGCAAAGATCATGGAATTTATAGCTGACAAAACATCCATCCCGGTATTTATTGATCTTCTTGAGGACAGTGATGGCGGCATCCGCTGGACCGCTGCCGTAGGTTTGATCAGCATTGGCCGCGACAGCATCATCCCGCTTCTCAAAGCAATTCTCGACGATGAAAATGGTTCCTATTTCCTGCGGTTGGGCGCCCATCATGCTTTTGAATCTTTATTTAACGACGATGAAAAGATCACACTGAAACCCTTGCTCCTTAGCCTGAATAACTACCTTGGCATGGGCGAAACCGTGTCACTCGAAACCCTCCATGCTCTGAAAAAATTTGAACAAAAAGAATAATAAAAAGAGGTAAAATTCCAAGATCCAAGATCCAAATTCCAAATTCCAAATTCCAAGATCCAATATCCAATATCCAATATCCAACAAATTATGAAAATAAATCCACTAAAACTATTAGAATCATTTGGCCAGTCAGTCTGGCTCGATTATATCAGCCGCGACCTTATTGCAAGCGGGGAACTGCGCAAACTCATCAATGACGACGGGCTTAAAGGAATCACCTCAAACCCCTCCATCTTTGAACAAGCCATCGCAAAAAGTTCTGATTATGATTTCGACATTAAGAAACTGGCAATTCAGGGAAAAAGTCCCGATGAAATTTACGAATCCATCAGCCAGCACGACATCCTTCGTGCCGCTGATGAACTCAAACAAGTATATGAAAAATCCGAAGGCAGGGATGGCTATGTCAGTCTTGAAGTAAACCCTCATCTTGCCCACGACACCAATGGAACCATTGAAGAAGCCCGCCGCCTCTGGACAGCCCTCAACCGTCAGAATGTTTTTATCAAAGTTCCCGCTACCAAAGAAGGCTTACCCGCTATTCAACAACTCATCACCGACGGCATCAATGTAAATGTAACTTTATTGTTCGGACTGCCCCGCTACAGAGAGGTGATTGACGCATATATTGCAGGAATTGAAGCCAGGATTGAGCAGGGAAAACCTGTGAAGAATATCAGCTCAGTGGCCAGTTTCTTCATCAGCCGCATAGATACCATCATTGATCCGCAAGACCTGGATTATATGGCAATGGGTGGCGAACAGGTGCATTTTGCAACCAACATCCGTGGTCAGGTTGCAATATCGAGCGCCAAGATCGCTTACAATATTTACAGAGAAATTTTTGAAAGCCGCGGGTTCGCCCAACTTGTTGAACAGGGCGCCAGACCACAGCGTCTCTTATGGGCAAGCACAGGCACAAAAAATCCTGAGTACAGCAACATCAAATATATTGAATCCCTCATCGCACCCAATACCATCAGTACAATGCCACCAGACACTATGGATGCTTATCGCGATCATGGGCACCCTTCATACCGCCTGATAGATCATTTTATGAAAGCATGCTGGATCATGTCCGAACTGACTGAACTTGGTATTGACATTGATCAGGTCACTCAAAAATTGGAAGATGAAGGAGTGGAGAAATTTATTGTATCGTTCGACAAATTGCTGGCAACTATTACAGGCAAATCATTAGAGTTCCTTAGAAAGTAAAAGGTTTAAAATAAAATTTTTAAAAATATTATTTCAATGAAATAATCAGTGAGAAAGCTATTTTGAAATTCTGACTTATTCATTCAAATAAAAATTAAACTGAACAATATGGATACACAACAAAAACCATGTGAAATCGGAATCATTGGGCTTGGTGTGATGGGAAGAAACCTTATGCTGAACATCGCCGAAAAAGGATTTCTTGTAGCCGGTTATGACACTGACATTACAAAGGTAAAGTCAGTGCAGGAGGAACACGAAGATAAAACGATCATCAGTACGGGCGATCTGGCAAAATTTATTTCCTCCTTACGCCTGCCTCGCGCCATCATCATCCTTGTCCCGGCAGGCAGCCCTGTTGATGCTGTCATCAATAATATTCAGCCATTGCTCCACCAGGGTGACATTATTATTGACGCAGGCAATTCGTTTTTCAAAGACACGGATATTCGTGCATCAAAACTTGAACAGAAAGGAATTTTATTTATTGGCTCCGGCATTTCAGGAGGCAAGGAAGGCGCCCGCCGCGGTCCGAGTATCATGCCCGGCGGCAACAAGGAAGCCTATCTGAGAGTATGTCATGTGTTCTCGCTCATTGCAGCAAAAGCCAATGATATGCCTTGTGTTGCTTATCTCGGATCAGGTTCCGTAGGCCATTATGTGAAGATGGTTCACAACGGGATTGAGTATGCTATGATGCAACTCATCTCAGAAGTTTATGACTTTATGAAACGCGGGCTTTGCCTGAACAATGATGAAATTTGCACCGTTATTCACGAATGGAACCAGGGCGAATTAAACTGTTATCTGCTCGAAATTACAGAGCAAATCTTCAGGAAAAAAGATGTCAAAACAGGAAAGTTTTTGATTGACGAAATACTGGATGTTGCAGGACAGAATGGAACAGGAATGTGGACATCAGAAAGCGCAATGGAGTTACAGGTACCCGTTCCGACGATAGATACAGCCGTCGTCATGCGTAATTTCTCGGCAATGCACAATGAACGTGATACGGCAAGCAAGACACTGCTGAGACTTATCAGCAGTTTCGACGGAGATAAAAATGCGGCGCTCATTCAACTTCACGGAGCACTCTACACAGCGATGATCATTACCTATGCACAGGGTTTTTCACTTTTAAGTAAAGCCTCCGGGAAATATAATTTTCATCTGAATCCCTCTACTGTCGCTCAGATCTGGAGGGGCGGCTGCATCATTCGTTCAGCAATGCTCAATGATATAATGAAAGCTTTTGACAATGTCAATAAATTGCCAAACCTCCTGCTGTATCCTGAATTGTCGAAAAAGATAAAGGACAATGAAAAATATCTGCGCCATATTATTATTACAGGGATCAAATCAAGTGTTCCTGTTCCCGCAATGATGTCTTCGCTCGCCTATCTTGACACATTGAGAAGCAAGTGGCTTCCGGCAAATTTGATACAGGCACAACGCGATTATTTTGGCGATCATAAATATCAGCGTTATGACTCAGAGGGTACATTCCACACCAAATGGTAAAAATCTATAATTATGAAAACAAATGAACCGGCAGCTCCTGCAATCTTTGTCATCTTTGGTGGCACAGGTGATCTTGCATGGCGAAAATTAGTGCCTGCTTTATTTGATCTCTTCCAGGATCAATGTATATCCCTGCATTTTTCAATCATCATTATTGGCAGAAAGCCATTAAAAGATTCTGATTTGCTGGAACGTTTTTTTGATGGAGTAAAAAAGTTTTCACGCCAAAAAGAAAAGGTTGAACAGGGATGGAAATACTTTGCAAAACATATTTCTTATCATTATGGCGATCTGAATTCAATCGAAACTTACAACAAACTGGCTGAACGTTGCACGGTCATTGAGAATGAATGGGGGATTAAATCCCAGCATATTTTTTACATGGCTACTCCTCCCCTGACCTTTGGAGAAATTCCAAAATTGCTTGCAGAAGCCGGTTTGACAAAGGATAAGTTGAGGTCACGGATTGTGATTGAAAAGCCAATAGGATTTGATGTGGAATCAGCAACCAAACTGAACAAAACCCTCTCACGGCATTTCAGCGAATCCCAGATTTACCGTATAGATCATTATCTGGGGAAAGAAACAGTGCAGAATATTCTTGCACTAAGGTTTGCAAATTCAATATTTGAACCGGTCTGGAACCGCCGCTATATTGATCATGTCTGCATCACCGTTGCAGAAGAAATAGGGATAGGACACCGCGCAGGATATTATAACGAAGCGGGTGCCTTGAGAGATATGATACAAAACCACCTGATGCAGTTATTGTGTCTTGTTGCAATGGAACCCATGGTTTCTTTTGAAGCCAATGAAGTCCGTAATAAAAAGGCAGACGTTCTTTGTGCTGTCCGTCCGATACCTCATGATCTGGTAGATCAATTTGTGATCAGAGGTCAGTATGGAAAAGGGATCATCGGAGGACAGGAAGTATTGGGATATCGCGAAGAGCCCGGAATTCCTCACGATTCTCAAACGGAAACTTATGTGGCAATGAAACTATTTATTGATAACTGGCGCTGGCAGAATATTCCTTTTTATATCAGAACGGGAAAGAGGATGACAAAGCAGGTATCTGAAATAGTTGTCAGGTTTCGTTCAGTTCCTCATCGTTCATTTCCCCTTGATGCTTATCATGGCTGGCATGAAAATGAGCTTATCATTTCCATACAACCGGATGAAGGAATAGTGCTGCGTTTTCAGGCTAAACGACCGGGGCCTAAAATAATTTTGAAACCCGTTGACATGCGCTTCAGCTACAAAGATAGTTTTGCAATGTCAATTCCTGATGCCTACGAAACACTGCTCTGGGACATCATGACCAGCGATGCCACACTGTTCATGCGCGCTGATCAGGTGAAAACAGCATGGGAAATATTATCGCCGGTACTTCAGGTATGGTCAGAAAAAACACCTACCGATTTCCCGAATTATGAAGCAGGTTCATGGGGGCCTGATTCAACAAAATTCTTATTTGAAAAGGTCAATCAACACTGGCCTTTGCCTGAAGTTTTGTCATCATCAGTAATTAAAACAACTTAATATGCCTCTTCAAATTTATGCCGATCTTGAATCCCTTAGCATGGCCGCTGCTGATTTATTTGTTGCGAAAGCAAAAAAGGCAATCATAGATCATAACAGGTTTTGTGTAGCGCTGTCAGGCGGTTTAACACCAATGCGGACATTCGAAATTCTTGCACAAAAGCAATGGCAAAAGAAAATGCCATGGAACGATACCCATGTTTTCTGGAGCGACGAACGTTTTGTTCCGGAAAACAATGTACTCCGGAATTCCCTGATGGCGGCGAAGGCTTTGCTTGATCATGTTCCAGTTCCTTTAGAGCAGGTTTACAAGTTTAACTGCAATCTCTCTCCTAAAGAAAGTGCGGAGCAATATGACAGTTTACTGCACTCTTATTTTTCGAAACATCAATATTTCGATCTGCTGATGCTGGGTCTGGGCGCTGAGGGTCATGCTGCCTCAATATTTCCTGGCTCAACAGCAATTGAAGAACATGAACGTTGGGTTACTTCTGTAAACCTGCCCGGACAGGAACTACAAAGAATTACTCTCACACTTCCTATCATCAACCGCTCCGCATGTATCCTTTTTCTTGTTGCAGGAGCTGAGAAGGCCGGCATTTTAAAAGAAGTCCTGGAGCCAAAGCATGGAAAACCGGGTCTTCCTGCCCAGTTGGTTTGTCCGAAATATAAAAATGCTGAAATTTACTGGATGGTTGATAAAGCTGCAGCTTTGCTATTGAAGAATGTTGAGCTGGCACATATTCATTGATAGAAATAAACGGGAATGAAAAGAGGGCTTATGAAAAAAGAATATTACTCTCCCAGAAAATTATGAAAGAAGAACAAATAAACCCTAAAGATAAAACTATAGTTGATTCTGCGGAATTGGAACAACTCTCCATAAATACTATTCGTTTTCTGAGTGTAGATGCAGTAGAAAAAGCCAACAGCGGTCATCCCGGTTTACCTTTGGGAGCGGCCCCAATGGCTTACGTGCTTTGGACAAAATTCCTCAAACATAATCCTGCCAACCCTGATTGGATCAATCGTGACAGGTTTGTGCTTTCGGCCGGACATGGATCAATGTTGCTTTATTCTCTTTTGTATCTGACAGGTTACAAATTGCCGCTTGAACAGATTGAGCAATTCCGTCAGTGGAAAAGCATCACTCCGGGGCACCCTGAACGGAAGCTGACCCCGGGCGTAGAAACAACAACCGGTCCTCTGGGACAAGGATTTGCAAATGGTGTGGGAATGGCCATTGCTGAAGCATATTTGTCGGAACGTTACAATCAGTGTGGTTTCAATATGATTGATCATTACACTTATGGCCTTGTAAGCGATGGTGATTTGATGGAAGGTGTTGCTTCCGAAGCTGCATCACTAGCCGGACATCTTAAGCTGAGAAAACTCATTTATCTTTATGATTGCAATCACATAACCCTTGCTGCTTCCACACGTCTGACATTTACAGAAGACGTTGCGAAACGCTTTGAATCCTATTGCTGGAACGTCATTACTGTTGAAGATGGAAATAACACTCTGGATATTGAAAATGCAATCCGAAAGGCACAATTCGATTCAACACGACCTTCACTCATCATTGTGAACACGCATATTGGTTTTGGTTCTCCAAACAAACAGGACACTTTTGCAGCTCATGGATCACCACTGGGAAAAGAAGAAGTCAGGCTTACAAAGGAGAATCTTGGATGGCCGGCGGAACCTTTATTTTTTATTCCTGAGAATGTTCTCAGTCATTTCAGACAAGCGGCAGACTGGGGAATAGAAGTAGAGGACTTATGGCAACAATCATTTGAAGATTATCAAACCCTGTTCCCTGAACTTGCTAAGGAATTAAATCAACTTTTAAAGGGGCAACCAATTCCCGGATGGGATGAGAATATCCCTCACTTTGCAGCCGATGTAAAAGGAATTGCGACAAGGGTGGCTTCAGGAAAAATACTGGAATATGCCAGTCAATTTTTTCCCGGGCTTATTGGGGGCTCTGCTGATCTGAACCCTTCAACAATGACGGAAATTAAAAATGGTGGAAATTTTGAAAACCCTGAAACAGCAATAGGAGATTTACAAGGCGAATCTTCAGGAGGCTGGAATTACAATGGCCGCAATATCCATTTTGGAGTTCGTGAACATGGAATGGGAGCCATATTGAATGGCATCGCTGCGCATGGCGGCCTGATCCCTTTTGGTTCAACATTTCTTACTTTCTCCGATTATATGCGCCCATCCATTCGATTGGCTGCCTTAATGGGTTTGCAGGTGATCTATGTTTTCACGCATGACAGTATTGCAATGGGAGAAGATGGCCCGACACATCAGCCTGTAGAACATCTTGCGAGTCTTCGTGCTATTCCAAATCTGATTGTAATTCGTCCATGCGATGCCAATGAGACCGCGGTTTCATGGCAAGTTGCACTCGAAACAAATGATCATCCCACTGCACTTGTACTTACCAGGCAAAATGTACCGATTATTGACCGTGACAAATTTGCAAAGGCTGACAATCTTCGCAAAGGAGCCTACATATTAGCTGATGCAGCCAATGCTGATCCAGAACTTATTTTAATAGCCAGTGGTTCGGAGGTACATCTGGTTGTCGAAGCTTATAGAATATTAACGGAAAAAAATATCAGAGTCCGTATCGTATCAATGCCATGTTGGGAATTGTTCGAAATGCAGACAGCCGAATATCGGGATGCTGTATTGCCCCCGTCAGTGAAAAAAAGATTGTCAATTGAAGCAGGGGTTGCACAGGGATGGCACAAATATGTCGGAGAAAAAGGTGCGATCATAAGTCTTGATCATTTTGGTGCATCCGCTCCGGGCGCTGTCCTGATGAAAGAATTTGGATTTACAGTTGAAAATTTATGCTCAATAGCGTTGGCAATGCCGGAGTGAAAGTTGTTTTGGATTAATTTCTTCTCTACCTTTATTTTTACATTTCAGTAATAGATCGGCATGATGAAAAAACTATTGATAAGATTTGCTCTGGCTTTTTGTGCATAGTAATTTATCTCTGTTCAACAACCACTGAGAAAAGTAATATCAATGATTCATCACTGGTGATAATTTCCATCAATATCAGAACTTTCTAACGAATAATTAAGTGACCCCGGAGGGATTCAAACCCCCGACTTTCAGAACCGGAATCTGATGTTCTATTCAGCTGAACTACGGGGCCGGCAATGCGGCAAATTTAGATATTTTTAATGATTTTTTAGGTTTTGCACAATAAAAACGCTAGAAAATAGTTATCGGTTATTATTTGTTTAGTAATATTGCATTAAGAAAGTACTTATGAGAAATCAATTTAAACTCATTTTAGCCTTCCTGTTCATTACACAGACATTCGTCCTGCACTCACAGGGCGTGGCTATTGGTGATTGGCGCGACCATTTGCCATGGAATAATTGTATATCGGTGACAGAAGGCAATGGCATGGTTTACTGTGCCACAACTTATGCCGTGTTTTCATTCGACAAAAGCGATAACAGCATTCAACGGCTCACAAAAGTCAATATGTTGTCCGATATTGGTGTCAGCAGAGTAGCCTTCCACAAAGGCTTAAACATGTTGGTGGTTACTTATTCAAACGGCAACATTGACCTGATAGAAGGCACTACTGTTACCAACATTTCAGATATAAAACGTGACCCCGCACCGGGATTGAAATCCATCAACAACATTTTATTTATTGGTGATTATGCTTACCTGTCCTGTGGTTTTGGCATTGTGGTTTTGGATCTTGTCAGAAAAGAAATTTCTGATACTTATTACATCGGAGCATTGGGCGCTCATATCAATGTACTTGACATGACCTGCGATGGAACAAACTTATATGCAGCAACAGAGGCGGGAATTTTTGAAGCCGATATTAACGATCCAAATCTGGCAGACTACAATGCATGGTTTCAACATACGGAAATGCCACATCCTGCCGCTAAGTACAATGCGATTGTTTATTTTAATAATGCACTTTACGTTAACCTTAGTGTGGATGCGTTTAATTCAGATACCATGTATAAGTTTTCAAACGGAGCATGGAACTATTTTAATTTACCGACCATGTCTGTCAATGCAAGAAAATATAACCTGAGAACTTACAATAATAATCTGGTCGTAGTTAATGAAGGTGATGTTTCATTATTGGATTCCAACGATTCCCTTTACCAGGTTGTTTACACTTATAATCCCGGCACTCCATCTCCACGTGATGCTGTAATGGATACTGACAATATTTTGTGGATAGCAGATATGCATCTTGGTCTTGTTAAAAACTATAATTATGGATGGAGTTCGCAGTTTGCCCAGCCCAGCGGGCCTTCTTCAGCAAACGTAATTGACATGTCTGTTGAAGGAAGTAATCTATGGGTAGCGCCCGGAGGATATAATGACCAATGGAATAATTTATACAACCTTGATGGGGTGTTTTCATTCATCAATGAAGAATGGACCACGTACAACGGCGTGACCAATCCAATTATTGATACCATTTATGATGTGGTTCGCGTTGCCGTTAATCCAGCAAATCCGAATCAGGCTTTCGCAGGTACATGGAGCGGAGGATTATTGGAGTTCGACAACCAGGTGTTGACCAAAATATACAATGAGTCAAACAGTACATTGAAAGGAACAATAGCGGATATAACTTCCAGCCTTTACAGATTAAGGATTGGTGGTATCGCATTCGATACGCTGGGAAATATGTGGGTAACAAATTCTGATGTGAATACTGCAATAAATGTCAGGACTTCTTCAGGTACCTGGAAAGCCTTTGACATGAGCGGTTTTTTGGATAAAAATACTATTGGCAGTATTGTCATTGACAAGAATAATTATAAGTGGGTGATACTTCCAAGAACCAATGGCCTGCTTGTTTTTAATGATAACGGGACAATATCCAATACCTCCGATGACCAGGTAAAGAAACTTTCAAATGCGGCCGGTTATGGCGGACTGCCAAGTGCAAATGTTTACAGCATTGCCGTTGATCTTACAGGAGAGATCTGGGTTGGGACTGATGCGGGTGTCGGAGTTTTTTATTCACCGGAAAATGTTTTTACCGGAAGTAATTTTGATGCACAACAAATTCTTGTTAATGAAGGAGGGTTTATTCAGCCTTTGTTACAGTCTGAAATAGTAACAGCAATTGCTGTTGACGGAGCAAACAGGAAATGGATTGGCACTCAAAAAGCAGGTGTTTTCCTGATGTCGGCTGATGGAACAACACAACTGGCACATTTCACAGTTGACAACAGTCCTTTATTCTCGAACACCATCAACTGCATCGCTATTGATGGCATAACCGGAGAAGTTTTCTTTGGCACAGATAAGGGAATCATTTCTTTCAAAGGCACAGCAACAAAAGGAAAAGAGACCTATACAAACGTATTGGTTTATCCAAATCCTGTCAGTGAAGCATACACAGGAACCATCGGAATAAGAGGCCTCGTAGCTGATGCGGATGTTAAGATCACTGACATTACCGGAACACTTATTTATAAGACTAAAGCTTATGGTGGGCAGGCTGTATGGAACGGGAAAAACTTCAATGGCGACAGGGCTAAGACTGGTGTTTATCTTGTGTTTTGTTCCAATGCTGATGGCTCAGCAAAGCTGGTTACAAAAATCATGTTCATCAATTAACCTGCTTTGTCAATGCTTGAGAAGACTAAGGGAATTGTATTGCATTCTTTAAAGTATTCCGAAAACAGCATTATTGTCAAGATCTATACTGAGTCATTTGGATTGGTTTCCTATATTGTAAGATCAGTAAGAAGCAAGAAATCCTCCATGAAAGCGGGCATCTTCCAACCTCTGACAATTCTGGAAATGGTGGCATATCATAAAAAAAAACCTGTTCTTCAGACTTTGAAAGAGATCACACACGTTCATCAGTTCACTGGGATCCCTTACGACATTAAAAAAAGCTCAGTTGCAATTTTTATTGCAGAAGTTCTTAATAAAACTATCAGGGAAGAAGAGCAGAATGCAGAATTATTTGATTTTATTTGCCGGTCTGTTGAACTGCTCGATGCAACACAAGGAAGGATCTCAGAATTCCATCTCTATTTCTTAATTGAGTTATCTAAATTTTTAGGATTTTATCCTCACAACAATTTTGATAATGATAAAGTTTACTTCAACCTTTATGATGGCCATTTCCAGGAGTTTTTACCGGAACATCCTTACTATATTCAGGAAGAACTGAGCAGCCATTTCTCAAAGTTATTAAACTCTTCTTATGATGCATCAGGCATTGAGGGGATCACTGCTTCAATACGCAAAGAGCTCATGAATAAAATTCTTGATTATTACCGGATACACCTGAATGGCTTTAACACGTTGCGTTCACTCAACGTTCTTGAAGAAGTTTTTATTTAATTCTCAACTTTTGAAACTAAGAATTGAAAATATAAAAAGCTTTAAGTACCTGCCGCAAATCCTGCTGATCCCTGTTGCCATACTTGGTTATTGGCAGGTAAGTATGATGTTGCACCCTTTGAATTTTGACATCATAGATTGTACTTACCCCTGGAAATATTTTGTTGGTGAATGTCTTCAACATCATATTTTGCCTCTTTGGAATCCTTATCAAACGCTGGGTTATCCCATTCATGCAGACCCGCAGGTTGGAGTGTGGTATCCGTTGACATGGATCATTGGGTCATTACATGGATATGATATTTACACTATTCATTTCGAGTTTGTACTTCACATTTATTTTGCTTCGTTGGGGATGTTCATACTTGGAAGAACACTGAAGTTCTCAAAAAGCGTAGCTTTCTTTATGGCTGTCGCTTATATGTTCTCAGGCATTTTCATTGGAAATTCTCAACATTATATGATCATCACAAGCGCTGCCTGGTTGCCATTTGTGATCAATTATTACATTCGTTTTTCAGAAGAATTCAGTTATAAAAAGGATTTGATTGCAGCCTTCTTTATGTTTCTTATGATCTCGGGTGGTTACCCGTCGTATATTATCATCCTTGCTTATTTCCTGTTTTTTTTCTTCGTATTTTTTATTTACAAAAAAATCAGGGAAAAGAATCGTACTGCAATTTTCAGGCTTGTAAAATTGAATCTTCTATTTGCGTTGGTAGCATTGCTTTTTTCAACCGTAGTAATTGTTTCAGGGCTTTCAGTTAATGGATATATTACCAGAGGAGGCAGGTTGCCACTTGCAACTGTGTTGATGAATCCCTTTTCTCCGCAGAGCCTGCTGAGTATTATTGTGCCTTATGCTTCTGTGAAAAACACACCTTTTTTCGACACTGATGTTTCAATGAGCAATATCTATATCGGATTATTACCATTGCTTTTTTTCGTATTCGCATTGTTTAAAAAGATGCCGAAAATGTTTTATTTCTTCATTATCTTCGGTGTTTTTGCACTCTTTGCCTCAATGGGAAAATATACTCCTGTCAGAACATTTTTGTATGATTACATTCCATTCATGGGGATATTCAGGTTCCCAGGTCTCTTCAGATTATTTACGATCATTGGATTGATAATACCGGCGGGCTATGCTCTTCAGCAGTTTCAAACAAGAACAACAATCAATACAAAACCGCTAAAGATTATCATAATCTCGTTCATGATACTTTTAACCGGAACGATCATCTGTCTGCGTTTTAATGGTTATCTGAGCATGATTGATTTTATTAAAAATGCTTTATTTGCCAACTCCGCAAGTTCAACAATTATTCAGCACCTGGCCTTTCAATGCGGCATTCAGATCATCTTTCTTGGAATAATTCTTCTGATACTTATAAAAGTCAAAGAAAGAAAAAATGCAGTGAATTTCTTCCTCCTGATTTTATTTGCTGACATGATCTTCTCAGCACAATTGAATGAACCTTATACCACCTTCTCTAAAAATTATGATGTGGTAAGCATTAAAAAACACAGCGAATCTTTTCCTGATGGGTTTCCCATTCCATCAACCAACAATGTCATCGGAAACACTGACATTGGATTGGGGTTCGGTCCTATATGGAGAAATTTAAACTGTTTCAATAAACAAATTGCATGGGATGGATTTACTTCATTTGAATTGAACAGCTATGAAAACATGTCTGATTCTATGCCCGGCATTTTCAAAAGCGCTTTAGCCAATCCGCCGGTATTCCTTACGGACAAGATATTCCCATTGGATTCCATGAAAAAACATTCAGATATGAACAGGTTTGATAATAAAAATATTTACCTGACGGCAAAGGATCTTTCAATGATAAAGAAAAATGAGATAACCAATAGTAAGGAAAATACTGCTGTCATTACTTCGTTCAGCCCTGTTGACATAAAAGTTCAGGTATCTTCAAGGCTTGCACAGATGCTGGTTTTACAACAAAACTATTATCCCGGATGGAAGGTTACAATCAACGATCATCAGGAAACAATTGTTCAAAACAACAAGGAGAGAATGAGTGTCCTTGTTCCGAAAGGAAAAAATATTGTTGAATTCACATACAGTAATAACAAAGTTGTCTATGCTGCGTTGATAAGTTTGTTGTCGTTGATAGCTTTCATTGTTCTTCTTTTCATGAGAAAAACATCAGGGGGAAGCAAAGAAGTGGTATAAGGTATCAGGGAAATTTATGCTCTTAAATCCCTTTATTTAATATCCCTTTCCTGGGGAATAATGTAAAATGCTTTGTTCAACACCCTGTTATAATTCACCCATGTCCAGTCGGGTCTCACCCAGCATTGTTCCACATAATAGAATTCGGACATCCTTAAATTCAAAAAGGAAAAAATAGTGAGGAAAAAAGCGAGGATAATCAATGCCACTTTCCTTTTTGCACCAAGCGCTTTTTGAATGATGAAAGCTACGGGAATAATAAATACAGGATAATATTCTATCAGCGCTCTTTGCCCAAACGAACACGAAAAGGTATAGCACCACCAGCTTGCATTGGCATAGAGAATGAGAATAAACAATGTGAGGATTGCAAATGAATGATGAATTCGCTTAATCAATGTCCACACCAGCCCGGCAAAGAAAAGGAAAAACACAGGAGAGTAAACAAGCCAGCCGCTTTCGACACCAAAAAGAGTATAGCCAATTTTAGGACTGTTCCAGTAAATAAAACTTTCAGAACCGCCCTGGGAATAGTCATAAGAATAAGCTACGTATTGCCCAAGCACTGCATGCCAGTATAACATTTGAGGAATGAAAACAATGAAAGTTATCAAAGCAATCAGCAGAAAATACCAGGTCTTTTTAAATATCCAGACTACTCTTTCCTTTAAACTTTTGAAAGTATAAACATCATAGAGCAGGAACAGGAAAACATAAAAAACATTGGTAGGCCTGATCAGTACGGCAAGTCCTATTCCAAGGCCGCAAATGATCGTATTCCCGACAGTAGGTTTTTTCAGGAACTTGTCGAGTCCATACACGAATAAAACAAGAACAAAAAACCCGTAAGCATGTGCATAACCGGGATTGAATAGTGTATAATAAAACAGGTTTGTTCCATAGAAAAGCACCAAAACCGTAATAAACGAAGCCCATCTGCTGAACCATTTTCTGAGTATGTTGAACAACATGACCAGTCCTGCATAGACATAAAATACGGCAGCAATCCATATAGACATGCCATACACACTTGTGACACCATCATCAATAAACCCAAATATCTGATTGTATAAATGTGCTACAAGGAAAAAAGGCATTTCAAGCAAGGCTACTCCACAGGGATATTTGTCAAATGTCATCCCGCCTGCAACAGGAACCGCATAACAAATGTGTGTGATGTCATGGAAAATAAAATAGAATGGAAGGTATTCATAATATCCCTCGGCATCGCTCCAGATGATATAGCCTGATTGCAGGTGAAAGAGTAGTGTCAGTATATAATTTGCTGTAAAAAACAGTATCCCCAACATAACAACATTGAAGGCAACATGTTTTTTACCGGCTCGGAAAAAGTTCACCATAAAATAATTTATTGTCTCAATTCAGAGAAAGATTTAATTTTGCGCGCTGAAACGGATAACTGTTTTTTATTAAAATTATTACTGCCGTATTTATTACAGCAATGTGAAAACAAATTTATGCAATTTTTTCGTTTCGGAAACTGAATAAAGAAAAATGAATAATTTCAAATACAAAGAAAAAGATATCGAGGGTCACAAAACCCTTGATGTTTTTTCAGAGGCTGACAAGTATAATCAATGGATATTTGATATTATTCGCCCTTATTGCAAAGGCAATATCATTGAGATCGGCAGCGGCATCGGCAACATTTCACAATTATTACTCAAAGAAAATTTATCAGTTGTTCTGAGTGACCTGCGCGAAAATTATTGCCAGACACTTCGTGATGAATTCGGGCATCTTGAAAATCCTCCGCGCATCGTTAATCTTGATCTCGCCCATCCTGATTTCAATAATGTTTATACAGGCCTTCTCAATAGTTTCGACTCACTGGTCATTCTGAATGTTCTTGAACATATCAAAGATGATCATCAGGCAATTCAAAACTGCTATAGTTTATTGAAAGATGGCGGACATCTGATTGTATTCGTGCCTGCGCTGCAAAGCCTTTATAACCGCTTCGACAAGGGACTTGAGCATTACAGACGTTACAATAAAAAAACTCTTTCGGAAGTAATCAGTCAAAACAAATTCACTGTACTGCATCGTCAATACATGAACTTCGTTGGCATTTTCGGATGGTTTGTTTCAGGAAAAATTCTTGGAAATAAAATAGTGCCTGACAAACAAGTGAGGCTTTACAATAAACTTGTGCCGGTATTTAAAGTGGTAGATAAAATAATCCTCAACAGCATTGGGCTGGGCGTGATCTGCGTCGGGAAAAAAACAGTATAAAGTTCAAGGTTCAAAGTTCCCGGACCTTGGAATTTGGTTCTTGGTTCTTGGATCTTGGGACTTTTTACTTTAGGAATTTCCTGTCAAAAATACTATACTTGAGAATGCACCATATCGCGCGGAATCCATCTTTCCAGTTGATCTTTTTCCCTTCATTCGGTGTGCGACCATAATAAGAAATTCCAACTTCATAGATCCTTATTTCCGGAAATCTTGAAATCTTGGCAGTCACTTCAGGTTCGAAACCAAAACGGTTTTCCTTGAAATAAATCTTTTTCAATTGATCCGCCCTGAAAAGTTTGTAACATGTTTCCATATCTGTGAGGTTAAGATTGGTGAACATATTCGACATAAAGGTGAGTAACCTGTTTCCTATGGTATGCCAGAAGAACAGCGCCCTGTGCGGGTTTCCGCCTATAAATCGCGAACCATATACAACATCTGCAAAGCCCTTGACCACCGGCTGAATTAATACTTTGTATTCCTCGGGATCGTATTCAAGGTCGGCATCCTGTATGATGATATAATCACCTGTTGCCTCTGCAATACCTGTGTGCAGCGCTGCTCCTTTGCCTTTGTTGACCTCGTGCGAAAAGAGTTTTATATCATGCGATTTGTGACTGTCTATATATTTTTCAATACTTCCTTTTGTATTATCCTTTGAACAATCGTTGACAATGATAAGCTCTTTTGCAATACCGCCGGGCAATTCAACTTCCAAAACCAAATCAAGGATCTGATGAATTGTTTTTTCCTCATTGTAAACAGGTATGATGACTGATAGTTTTTTGAATTGATCCATAGATAACTTTATTTACTGAACCTTATCTTTCAAATTAGTAACGGGCAAAATTAGAAAAAATCCTCAATAAATATCAGGCTTTTATGAAATAAGTAAAAAGTTCAAAATAATTCTAACAATCCCGAAGCTCTCTATGGGGTAGTTATTTTGGAAATTTCACTTCTTGGTTTGTGACTGAAGTTAACCAGGCATACACAAATAGGCGAAGCATCTAATCATTCTTATCTTTAAATCATTTAATGACGTCAAGGAATCACTCACTGACGTTCAGGAATCACTCAAAGTAGTCTTGTAATGATTTATTGAAGTCTTTGAGTCATTTATTGAAGTCTTTGAGTCATTTATTGAAGTCTTTGAGTCATTTCCTGAAGTCAGTGGGGCATTCCCTGACATCAGTGAGGAGCAAAAAGAACGCTCATTTTGGATTATTTAATTTAGGATTCATGAAAAAGTAAAAAGGTATAAGAAATTTGAAATGCCCTTTTATACCTTATCCCCAGATGACCATTGACCATTGACCATTGACTAATGACCATTGACTATTGACTATTGACTATTGACTAATGACCATTGACAATAACACTAATTAACTCTTACAACTTGCAATATCATTGGACTTTTGTACTTTTGCCGCATGGCAAACAATGAAGATCTTTTCAAAAAAATAATTTCCCATGCCAAGGAGTATGGGTTTGTATTTCCTTCAAGTGAAATATACGACGGACTTAGCGCTGTGTATGATTACGGGCAGTATGGTTCAGAACTGAAAAAGAATATCCGCGATTACTGGTGGAAGTCTATGGTGCAATTCAATGAAAATATTGTGGGCATTGATGCTGCTATTTTCATGCATCCCACGGTGTGGAAAGCCTCGGGACATGTGGATGCTTTCAACGATCCTTTGATTGACAATAAAGATTCGAAGAAACGTTACCGTGCCGACGTGCTGGTTGAAGAATATCTTGCAAAGATCGAAGACAAGATCAATAAAGAAGTTGAAAAAGCTTCGAAACGCTTTGGCGACGCTTTCAATAAAGAACAATATCTAACTACGAATCCAAGAGTGGTTGAGTATAAAACCAAAATGGATACTGTCAGCCACAGATTATATTCTTCGCTTGAAAAAAATGATCTTGTTGCCGTAAAAGAACTCATCGAAGAGCTTGAGATCGTCTGTCCCGTTTCCGGTTCAAGAAACTGGACGGAAGTACGACAATTCAACCTGATGTTCGCAACCCAGATGGGTTCAACAGCAGAAGGCGCCGACACTATTTTTCTTCGTCCCGAAACAGCACAGGGAATATTTGTGAATTTCCTGAACGTAATGAAAACAGGCAGAATGAAAATTCCTTTCGGCATCGCACAAACAGGAAAAGCATTCCGCAATGAGATCGTTGCACGCCAGTTTATTTTCCGTATGCGCGAATTCGAACAAATGGAAATGCAGTATTTCATCAAGCCGGGAAATGAAATGGAATGGTATCACTACTGGAAAGAGAAACGTTTGAACTGGCATCTTTCATTGGGGATACCAAGAGAAAAATACCGTTTTCACGATCATGAAAAACTTGCTCATTATGCCAATGCCGCCGCTGACATCGAGTTTGAATTCCCCTTTGGTTTCAAAGAACTCGAAGGCATACATTCACGCACTGATTTTGATCTGGGCGCTCATCAAAAATTCTCAGGTAAAAAGCTTCAGTATTTTGATCCCGAAACCAACGAAAGTTATGTTCCTTATGTTGTAGAAACCTCCATTGGACTCGACAGAACTTTTCTTGCTGTGCTTAGCTATGCTTATAATGAAGAAAAGCTTGAAGACGGCTCAGAAAGGGTTGTGCTTAAAATACCACCCATGCTTGCTCCCATCAAAATAGCTGTGATGCCACTTGTAAAAAAAGATGGTCTTGCAGAAAAGGCAAGGGAAATTATGGATAGTTTAAAAATTGACTACATGTGTCAGTATGATGAGAAGGATGCTATCGGACGCCGATACCGCCGCCAGGATGCTATCGGAACTCCTTATGCAGTTACTGTGGATTACGACACCATGAAAGATAATACAGTCACAATCCGTGAACGTGATTCAATGCTCCAGGTAAGAATACCCATTGAAAGGATTTCGGAAATAGTTCGTGAAAGACTTAAGCCCGTTGTTTAAAGTAAAAGGTATAAGGGAATAAGCCCCCCTTCAAATAACTTTACTACTATACCGCCATACTTTATTCTTTCAAACCTTGATTTTTTCGTCAATCATGATAGATAAATTCTAATGATTGGTGATTTTCGTCAATCATAATAGATAAAATTGTAATTTTGCATAAAATTTCAATTATGATAGATGACATTAGAAAAGCAAGACCATATATTGATCGTCCGCTTTACATAGATCCAATCAGTCCTTTTATTGGAAAAGAAATTATTAAAGTAATAACAGGCCAGCGGCGTGTGGGGAAGAGTTATATTCTATTTCAACTGATGGATTTGATTGAAAAAAAAGTCCCCAAATCCAACATTATCTATATTAATAAAGAATTCCGACCTCATTCGTTTATCAAAAACGATGCTGATTTGTACAATTATGTGCAATCAGTATTAAATAAAAAAAAGAAGAACTTTCTGTTTATTGATGAGATTCAGGAAATACAAAATTTCGAGATAGCTTTGAGAAGCCTCTTATTAGAAAACACATGCGACATTTTCTGTACAGGTAGCAATGCCAAGATGCTTTCCGGTGAGTTGTCAACTCATCTTGGAGGCAGATACATGGAGTTTCAGGTTCATAGTCTTGTGTATGTTGAATTTTTGAAATTTTTCAATTTAGAAAATACTACTGAGTCCCTATATAAATATCTTACGTTTGGTGGAATGCCTTATTTAAATGTGATAGGGCTTGAAGAAAACGCCGTTTACGAATACCTGCGAAATGTTTATTCAACAATATTATTGAAAGATGTGGTTGCACGGGAAAACCTTCGCAGTGTGTCATTTCTTGAAAACCTTGTTGAATACCTTGCCGATAATGTGGGTAACCTATTCTCTTCTTCAAATATCAGCAAATATTTAAAATCGCAACAAATCGAGATGACCACCCAATCGGTAATAAATTATTTAAAACCCCTGTTAAATGCTTATTTTATTCACAAGGTTTCCCGTTCGGATCTGAAAGGATTGAAAATATTTGAGATTGGTGAGAAATATTATTTTGAAGACCTTGGTCTGAGAAATTCCTTTCATGGTTTTGACAGGCTTAAAGACATAAATAAACTGATGGAAAATGCAGTGTATTTATTTTTGTTAAGTCACAATTTCGAAGTAACAATAGGTAAAATTGGGGCAACAGAAATTGATTTTGTAGCTGAAAAAAAAGGAAAAAAAATCTACGTTCAGGTCACTTACATATTAGTTGATGAAACTACTATTGAGAGAGAGTTTGGAAATCTTTTAAAGATTGAAGATAATTATCCAAAGTATGTTGTGTCTATGGATGAAAATTATCTCCACTCCAATTATCAGGGAATAGAACAAGTTCATTTACGCAAATTCCTTTGTATGGATTTATAGAAACTTACTCATATCTGACAATTGACCAATGACTCAATGACTATTGACTATTGACAATTGACTATAAACATGCTTAACTATAATTAACACTAATTTCCCCTTCCATTATTCAAATACTCAGTACTTTTACATCGGGTAAAAATTAATGGCGCAAGACGAAAAGCCTAAACAGAGTAGTCAACCTTAAAAACTTATTTTATGTTATTCATTCTCAGTTTCACATTATCTGTTCTAACTTTAGCAGCAGGTGTTTTTCTTCTTATGAAGTCCAGGCAGCAGGGACTTGGAAAGTTTTTCAGCATTATGTCGTGGATCATTTTTGCTTTCGGCATCTTTGCTATTGTAGCTTCTGTTCACATGGCTGCTATGAAGCACATGATGATGCACAGGGATGGCGAATCTTTCATGACAAGACATGCCATGTTTTATGACGACGACATGGACAAAGACATGAAATTCGAAAAGTGCGAAAAGATGTGCGATTCCAAAAAATCCTGCGATATGGATATGGAAAAGACAGTGATAAAAAAGATTGATACCATTGTAAAAAAGAAGTAGAACAATGGCTGAAACTAAAAAGCAAGCTTCACAGGCCCCAAGCCCGTAAAGTTTAAAGGCATTAAAAAGATCCATTGTACGACGCAAGTTGTACAATGGATTTTTTGTTTCTCTAAAACAAACATTCTTGATTTTTTATGTGAGAAAGACATTCAATAATAAAAAAAGGCAGCCTCCCGACTGCCTTTTTTTATTGCATTTACCCCTGATCAGGCAATGGCAGGAAGTTCAAATGTTGTTGCCAGAATTTCAAAGATATTCTTTTTGTTACCCAGTTTATCTGTGTACTGTCTGTTGACCAATTTTCCGGTCAGTGACAACTGGATACCCTTCTTCGCAATTTCTGCTGCTTTTTCAGCAGTTTTGTTCCACATCACAATGTTGTGCCATGTTGTGTTCTTTACCCACTCGCCTGCTTTGCTCTTGTAATCTTCACTTGTAGCAAGCGAAAATCTCAGCATTTTGCTGCCATTGCTTAATGTTTTTACTTCAGGTTCTACACCAATGTACCCACTCAATTCCACTTTGTTTGTTGTTTTCATAACTCTTTTTTTAATGATACTTTAAAGTTTTTTAAAATTATGATACAAAGGAACACTCTCTGCGGAAGCTGATTCGGTTATTAAGCGCTTACATTCGTTTAATATCCGTTTGTAGTCGTTTGTTGTCGGATAGTTACTTTCATTAAACTGAATTACAAGGAAATAATTGGAGTAGAGTTTTTAAGAAAATTGTTGAATAATTTTTCAATTCCTGGCTAAAATGCTATTTTTTATCCAACCTTTCATTTTATCATTGTGATATCAGGAGTTGAAAGCAGGATGGAAATGGAAAAGAAAAATAGAAATGTAATAACTTTAATATTTAATAATGCTATTGCAATTATTTTTCTGCAGCTATTTGTAACTCATTACTATCAGCAACATACTTTTTAACCGATGCCTCATTTAATTCATCTGTCAATAAATTAAAAAACCTACTGACGAGATAATTGGCCAATCCTTTATCCTTTGAAAGCTTGTTCATGAATTTAATAGGAGGTTCAGCATTCTTCAATAAAGCTTTATCAATACTCTCTCTCAATTTAATTCTTTTAACCTCTTCAATATTATTGGCTCGGAGACTTGCCATCAAAGACATGTCTTGTTTAAGTGAGTTATACATTTCTTTTACTACTTTATCATCCTCTCCCAAATCAATGGCATATTTATCATTGATTTCCTTAACGATTACTTTTAGGACTTCTTTAGGGTCCTGACGCGGACCATACCCGCCTCCCTGTTTGTTCTCGATAACAGCATCTTCCGGGCTAAGAATAATACTTCCGTTTTCTTCTTCCTGAATTTTGAATTTGTCCATGTCAACCATTTGAGTAACCTCCAATGGCAGGGTTTCCTTTTCATAAGGAAGGTATTTGAAAAGTAGCTTGGTGAACAAATAAAACTTCTCAAGGTCTGTATCAATAAATGTAATGATCTGCGAAATGAAGGAATACTGACGAACATATTTGTTAACATTCTTTCTGAATTTGTCCTTATCATCAGGAGAAAGAATTAAATATTTTTCGTCAACAATCTTTTTAAAGAAGGATGAAAGCACCTCTGATTTTACCTTCTTGCGAACAAACATTTCAATAAAGTAATCCACCTCTTCCTTTGTAAATACATCAGCTTTCTCAATTTCATATTTTAAATTGTATAGCTTCTGCTTGTCTGTTGCTTTATCAAGAATGGTGCTTTGATAATAATTTTGAAAATCGCTTTGAATATCTTCCTGTTTGTTTACAAAATCTATGATAAAAGTATCCTGCTTTCCTTTTGCTGTTCTGTTAATACGGCTAAGAGTTTGAACAGTGGCTACGCCGCCCAGAGCTTTATCAACATACATTGTGTGTAACAGAGGCTGGTCAAATCCTGTCTGGAATTTATTTGCTACGATCAAAATTTTATACCCGGGTTTTTTAAATTCTTCTGCTATATCTTTTACTTTGGGGCCATTCATATTGCCTTCAGTATATTTTTCGCCTTCAAGTTCAACAGTACCGGAAAAAGCCACCAATGTTTGAATATTCCATCCCTGTACTTTAATGATCTTATCAAATGCTTGTTTGTAAAGTACGGCATGTGCCCTTGAACAAGTAACTAACATTGCTTTTGCCTTACCACTAATTTTATGAATAGTCTTCTCCATAAAATGATTTAGCATGATATGGCTTTTGGATGCAATAGAAAAAGGATGTTTGTTTACCTCCTTTAAAAGTAATCTTTTTGCTTTTAGTTTTTCAAATGCTTTATTGTCTTCGGCATTTTCATTTTCTATTAATTCGAAATAAGAGCTTTTTGTAATGTAATTATCCAAAACATTTAAAATAAATCCTTCATCAATCGCCTGCCGCATCGTATATTCATGGAAAGCACGAAAATTTGCTTTTTGAGAAATATCCGGGATGCCAAACAATTCTAAGGTTTTAGGTTTTGGAGTTGCAGTAAAAGCAAAGAAAGATAAATGCGCCAATTTCTGGCGGCTTGCCATTATTTTCTCTAATTGTGCTTCAACGGTATCTTTAGGTTCTTTGTTTTCATCGTCCTGTGAGATTATTTTCTTTAATGCCTCGTCTGTAGTAAGGCTCAATTTTAAATCTTTTACATTTTCACCGCTTTGGCTACTGTGAGCTTCATCAACTATTATTGCAAAACGTTTTCCATTTAGTTTGGCAACTTCACCGATATAGCCAAATTTCTGAAGCGTACTGATGATGATCTTATCACCTTCAATCAATGCCTGCAATAATTGTTTGCTTCCTTTTTTAATACTTTTTACCGTACCATTAATTTTCTCAAATTGTTTGATCTGCTTTTGCAATTGCTTATCTAAAACTATCTTGTCGGTAATTACAATGATGCTGTCAAATATAGGCTCCTGATTCTGTCCAAATAAATTGGCAAGTTGGTGGGCAAGCCAGGCAATGGTTTTGCTCTTGCCGCTTCCGGCGCTATGCTGAATAAGGTAATTATGCCCTGTACCGTCTTTTTTAACCTGAGCTAATAATTTACGGACACAGTCTCTCTGATGATAACGAGGAAAAACAGTGCTTATCTCCTTGGTCTTTTCATCCTCTTCATAGAAAATGTAATTGTTCAGCATTTCCAGTAAACTATCAGCCTGCAGTATTTCTTCCCATAAATAGCTGCTTGCAAATTTATCAGGTATAACAGGGTTATGTGTATCTCTGTTAAATGGAAGAAAACGGGTGTTGCCGTTTTCCAATTTTGTTGTCATCAATACTGCATTATTATCAACAGCAAAATGCACCAAACAGTTTTTCAAAAACGGATCTTTGCTATCACGTCGTTTACTGTATTGTTCAACAGCATGAGTTAGATTTTGTCCTGTAAATTCATTTTTTAATTCTAAGGTAATTATTGGGATGCCATTAATTGCAATTACTAAATCCAAACTGTTATCCGGAAATTGGCTGCTATAATGCACTTGCCTTATAATAGAGAATCTGTTTGCTTCATAATTCTTTAAATGTTCAGGGTTCAAACCAGATGACGGTTTGAATGAAATCAATTTAATGCTTGCACCCTGCAATACAAAACCTTCGCGTAACAAAGTAAGCACACCTCTTTTATCACGAAGCTTGGAAAATTCATTGGCAACTGCTTCCATAGTGTTTGAAGGAAATTGTTTTTCTAATCTCCGCCATGTATCGGGTTGAGTATTGTGTATAAATTGCTCCAGCAATTCTTTATCCAAAATATACTCTAAATCGAAGTCTGTACTTTTACGAAGCGTAAATAATTTACTTTCCTTTAGTAAATCAAATACAGTGTCTTCAAAATTTACTTCTCTTGTTTCACTCATAAAAAATCCTTTTAATTAAAATACTCAACAGACCAAAGCTTTTCACAAATGCGCTGAAATAATTTTAAACGTTCTCCAATATCTTTACACTTAAAATGTGGGTGAGCCTTGAATTCCAAATCCCGTATAACTTCTGAATTTAAAAAATTAGGATTTTTTGAATAAAACAAAGGATGCAGAGTTTGTGCATAAATGTTTTCTTTCAAATAGTGTTCAAGTTTATCTTCATATATATCGCTACTAAAGGATTGATTTGTTCCATTCGGCAATAGCAAAAGCGCACCAATTGAATTCCTCCAATCCTGAAATTCATTTTCCTGTTCAAATTCATCTCTATGCTCCTCAAATTTATTTGCCCAAATGTGTTCTATTTCAAATTGTTTTCCATTAGGGTGATGATAGAAAACATAATTAGTACCTTTCCCTGCAAGATTATCAATATAGCTGCTCGTACGAGAAAGTAGATGCTTTACAAATTTTCCATTTTGTCCATTTAAACAAAAATTCCAGGTACCATCCCAATCCACATCCATTTTTTCAATTTCAACAGATAAATTTTTCCCAAGCAAAGCAGTATCATTGTTCCGAATAAGTTTAATCACATTGAACATGCTATATTTAATGGAGGTTTGACCAAACTTTCGAGAATTAATTGCTCGTTTTACAGCAAAGGTTTCAATATAACGAGAAACAAAATCAATTTTCTTTTGAATTGTTTCATTATCGTCAGCAAAATTAATGGGAGCTATTAATAATGGATTCTGTAAAGATTCTGCAATTCCCCATCGGGTTATATAATTTGCATGAGGCATGTTTGAATTAAAATCTATTTCTGCATCCCAAATTTTCAAATACCATTTAACATAAAATGGAAATTGATTTTTGAAGAAATTATAAAAATCATCAGATGATTTTAGTTTAAATAAAGTTCTATAATTATCCTTAAACCAATTATGAAAACGCGAACCAATCAATTCAAAATCCTTATCCTCTGAATCTACTTTTCCTGGACGGATTGAAACTGCATACTTACCCCTAAACCAAGCCTGGAAGAAGCCCTGATCTGCATTTTCATCATAATCATGAAGCTTTTGTATTTCGGTTTTCCAAAGGTCATTGATTTCATTTCGTTGCTTTTTATCTGTAATCTTTGATAATACGAATCCCTTTAACATTTCTGTTGGGGTAAGATTTAATCCACGATCATTCATCGTTTCAAAAATCATATAGGCATTATCATCTGAATACGCAGTAATTTCAACTAATACAACATTTTCAACGAACCAGTCAATAAAAAATGGCAATGCGTTTTGAGTTAATTCCTCAGGAAAGCATTGTTCAATATCATTATAACGTTCAACCATATTTTTAACGGTTTCATCATCATCATCCTTTATGAAATATTCCCCATTTTCAAACAATGCTTTTAAGCAAGGCTCTCTCATTTCATCACTCATGTTAAAAGATTTCTCACCGTACTTTTCAGAGAATACAAGCTCACTTATTGACACTTTTTGTTCGCTGTCTTTCTGCAAATGGTTGAGGTATATTAAAAGCAAAGTGATAGAAGTAATGCGTTGCTGCCCATCAATAATAGACTTTTTACCATTGACAGGATTAATACTAAACACCACAGGTCCTAAATAATAATTTTGGTAATTGGCAACATCTGAACGTTTATTCTCTTCTTTATATGATTTATTAAATGTAGAAGTTAAATCTTCTACCATAAGTTTAATATGCTTTTCCTGCCAGCGAAATTCCCGTTGGAAATAATCAATTGTAAACTTCTGATCCTTTAACAATGCGCTAATGCTGGTGTCTTTGGCTTCAATTTTGTTTTTTAGTTTCTGACTCATTTTATAGTATATTAAAGTTTTTCTAATGATAATTTCGTGTTCGTTAATACTTTTTCAAAATCTTCATTGACTTGTGTTGCTTTATGAAAAGACGAGAATATTTCGATAATTGAAGGATAAAGCATATCGGTTTCCATTACACGAATCTGAATGTGTTTATAAAGTTTTCTGCTTTCACTAAATAATGCTGACTGCATCTCGTAAATATCATCAGTTGCTTTTTTAATGTTTCCAAAATTATATCCAAGAGCCATTATATCCGTATAGACATTATCCAAATAACCTTCCTTTCCAAGATCAGGGTTTGCTCGGTATGCCTCTTCTTTGACAATTTGCTCTAATTTTTCAATAAAGCATTTTTTAATTTCAGCTAATAGCTCGTTATAATTCATGGTTTGTTTTTTAAATTATTTTTTATCCTATTTTAGTTTTCTGCGGCAATTGACAAGGGTCGCTCTTCGCTGCCATATTGATTCTCCTTCTTTTTAGCTTCCCATCCCCTCACATCTATTTTCCCCGTTACTGCCTGACTTATTAATGATGTCCGGTATTCTTGCATTAAATCTATTTGCTTTTGGTATTTGGTGATTAATGTATCAATGGTTGAGGTTTCTTTATTTATATAATCTATGATTGCCTGTTGCTCATCAATTGGAGGAATCGTAAATTCAAATATTTCAAAAACATTTTGGTATAAATGCAAAATTGTTGTTCCTGTTGTCGTAATATTTATGAATTGTGTGAATACATTTGAATTTAAAATAAAATATAAGAAATCTGATTTGTATTTCCGCAAAGGTCGAACAACAAAAACGCCACTATTTAAAGATGCAAAACCTTTCAGACCTTTAACAACTGCTGTTTTGCCAATTGTTCCGTCTTTCGTTATAAGCAAATCATCTTCTCTCAATTGAATATGTTTGTCTTGCAAATACCTTTCTTTTGTAATTTGGTAGCAAGTTTTCCAATTGACAGTTCCATTGATAAAATCTGTTCCTGTAACTAAAAATGCATATTCATTCTCGAAAAATTCATCTGACCTTAAACCATCCCAACCTATTCGTCCTTTAATATAGGAGGTGTGTTTAATTTTCCAAATCTCCCAATGTTCCGGTATATCCCCAATCCACCCAATTCCGCTCGCCTTTAACTTTACATTTTGGTCAATGCCTTTTGTTACCGCTTTATTGATAATCCCTGCCTTCTGCTCCTTCAACAATTCAATCTGCTTTTGACGGCTTGCAATAAACCTATCTATCTGCCCTGTTTTGTAATCAAGAAAACGAACGATGGAGTGTTGTTCGCGGAGGGAGGGGTATGGAATGAATATTCTTGATTGAGATGTTTTATTAATTATTGCAACAACATTTGTCGTTGAATTCTTCCATTGCTCATCTTCACTCGCAATAAAAGAATATACTCCAAATTTTGGATTTATTTTTTCAGGATTAAAAGTAAAGGAATTTATCTGCTGATTTGTTATACAGTTAGAACCAGCAATACCAAATTTACCAATAGTGCCTATAGCACAAGTTAACAGAGAAAATTCCTTTATCAGTCTTGAGTTTTCAAGTGCTTTTTTTGTAATTTTTTCTTTACTATCAATAATTGGAGTAAACCCATTTAATTCGTCCGGTTTAACGAATAAAATATTTCCCCCTTCGTAATTTGAATTATCTACTTTGGGAGGTGTTGAGCCCGTTTCAATATTTGCTACAAATTTAAATTTAATTGCATCCCATTCTGATGGAATTTCTTTTACCCAATCCCTTCTCTCTTTATATGCTGGATACTTTTTCATTCAACAACTTCTTTAATCTCATTCAGCAATTCTTCCGTTTGTTCTTCTAATGCTTCAATATCATTCATAATTTTTTTCAAATCACGCAGTGGTTTGTATTCATAAAAGAATTTAGTAAAAGGTATTTCGTAACCAATTTTATCTTTTTCCCTGTCCATCCAGGCATCGGGTGCAAAGGGCAATACTTCGCGTTCAAAATATTCGGTAATATCTTCTTTCCATTTAATATTTTCGCTATCGCGCAAGTCGCTATCGAACAAAGGTTTTTCTTTCCAATCACATATTCTTCCTTTTTGTACCGGCACATCAAAGGGGTCGGCAAAAACCACTTCGGCTTCTTCGTTTTTTTCGCCCAATATATCACGATACATTTTCAGCAAAGCTTTGCCCGGTTGGTTTCCAAAAGCTTTTTCAAAAGCGGCAAAGAAATTTGCATCATCCATTTCTCTCGTATGCTGCGCCTGTCGAATGGTTTCTATTGCTTTCAATATTTTTTCCTGCATGGCTTTGCCTTTAGCAATATCAGCTTCGGCTGCCGCTTTGTCCTTCTTTTTGCTGGTGGCAAACTCTTTAAACTTGCTATGCTCTTTTAATGCTTCAATTTTTTCGTCTGTTATTTCATAAGCCAAACGCAGTGGCCTTTCTACTATTACCTTGGTATATTTAAAATCTGTAACATCGTAAATCTTGCTCACCTCTATTGCCCGCTTAATCTTTTCGCCCGGCTTATGAGGATTTTCCTCTTCCACTTCTATGCTGTGATTTTGGAAGGCTTTATACATGTCGGTTATCAGGCTTATGCCATCTTCGCTTATTTCATATTGCTTTTTACCGAGGGATTTTATTTTCTTCGTAAAACTTGAATGAACAGCATTTATCAACTGAACTTTTCCTTTTCTATTGTCAGGTTTTTTATTGTTCAATATCCAAATGTACGATCCAATGCCAGTGCCATAGAACAGGTCCTTTGGCATGGCGACAATGCAATCCAATAAATCGTTGGGGTCGTCCATAATCCAACCGCGAATATTGCTCCATCCACCGCCGGCATCACCATTAAACAAGGGGGAACCATTAAACACTATGCCTATGGTACTGCCAGTTGGATTCATTTTACTGATCATGTGTTGCAGAAATAAAAACGAACCATCGCTTACATCGGGAGTCCCTGCACCAAAGCGACCACTAAATCCATCTTCCTCTGATTCATTTTCCACAAACTCACGGATGTTTTTCCAGTCATCACCAAAGGGAGGGTTGGTAAGCATGTAGTTAAAGGTTCTTCCTTTCAGTTGGTCTTTGGTGATGGTGTTTCCATGCTTGATGTTTTCGGCATCTTCACCTTTCATCAGTAGGTCAGATTTGGCAATAGCATAAGTTTTTTCGTTTATTTCCTGTCCATAAACCCAAACATCAAGATTTTTATTAACGCTTTGCTGCAAATAATCTTTTGCCGTTGTAAGCATACCGCCAGTTCCGCAACATGGATCATAAATATTAATACCTGCTCCGGCTTTTTGTAGCTTCTCCGTTTCGTTCGCAAACACAAGGTTTACCATCAGGCGCACAATTTCTCTTGGAGTAAAATATTGCCCTGCCTTTTCGTTGCTTGTTTCTTTCGATTTACGAATAAGGATTTCGAAAATGGTTCCCATGTCGTGATTACTCACTTTGTCGGGATGCAGATCAATTTTAGGAGAAACAAATTCTTTGGTAACTATCAGCAAAAGATCTTTGCGCAATAGCGTTTCGTAAATAGGTGATAAACCCTTTTCAGGTCCGCCGCTAAAATTGTAAAGTATTTCTTTGATGTTATCGCTAAAGCCTTTGAGATATGCATCAAAGTTTACCCCAATGTTGTCAATATCTTTGGTAAGCCCCGACAGAGTATAATCAGACGTGTTATAAAAATTCTTGCCCGATGCTTTCTTTAAAAGTTGGTCAAGCACACCCGGTGTTGCCTTATCTTTGAATTTCTCAAATTCCTTTACTACTTTTTCGTGAGATCCCTCCAATTCGCAGTCAATGCGCCTCAATAAAGTAAAAGGAAGAATAACATCTTCATAATCCTTCTCGGCATATTCGTCCCTGATGTGTTCTTTGATTCCCCAAATAAATTCGGATATCTCGTTGTGGTTTTCCATTTATGTTTGATTAAGTATTAAAGTGGTAAATAAGGTATTTGTTATTTAAAATCCAAAAGTAAATAAAAATGGAATCAAACTAAATTTAAAATGGAATCTTAAGAATGTCATTTTATTGTTCCTTCCCTACTCTTCTCACTGTCACTGTCACTTTCTCAATCCCCTTATTCATTAATATCTGCTCAAGTATTTTTTCCGGGCAATCAAATTGCAATGTCAGATCTTTTAAAGAAATAACATTCAAATAGCGCTCTAAAACCACCTTTTGTCTTTCCTTAGAGTAAGATAATTTATTGGCAATAGAAATGGTTTTTGAAATTACGTTTTGATAGTACTGCAAAACAAATATCAGTTCAGTTAAAATTTTCGGATTAATTATCAATTCCTGATGTGATTTTTTTCTTTCAACATTTTGTTGAATCCGCACATATTTTTCCCATAATTTATGATTGATTATGCCAATCAAAAAAGGATTTTTGTTGTATTCCTGTAAAGTTGATCGTTGTAGTCCTACCATGCTGAAACGGGTTATTTGAGGATAAAATTAATGTCAGGTTTTCCTCAAATGAAACAAGGCGTAAAAGTATAACAATTTATTTTGTCAGCAAATAAAAATCTCATCTTCCTTTTATTTATCGGCTAGAAAAATAGTCATTCATTCCACTTTTACAGACTCCAACTTCCATCACTTTTATTCATCGTCCCTAACATTCATTTTTTAGTATTTTTAGTGTTTCGCTTGTCAAAATAATAGCTTTTCAACGCCCGGAATCACCCTCTATTTTATCCATAAAAGTTGCAACTTTTTCCGAAGTTGCGTCAACTTTTTCCGAACTAGTTGCAGCAAGTTCCAAAAAAGTTGCAACTTTTTCCAAAGAAGTTGCAACTTTGTTCAAATTAGTTGCAGCAACTTCCGAAGAAGTGTCAACTTTTTCCGAAGAAGTTGCAACTTTGTTCAAATTAGTTGCAGCAAGTTCCGAAAAAGTGTCAACTTTTTCCGAAGAAGTTGCAACTTTTTCCAAACTAGTTGCAACTTTATTGGAAAAAGTCGCAACTAGTTCCAATAAAGTTGCGACTTTTTCCGAAGTATTTGAGGTAATAAAAACATCACAATATACATTATCAGGCAGTTGCTAAAATTTCATAGGATTTGATAAGGCCAAAAAAAATTGCCGGACCAAATTCAGTCCGGCAATTTTCATTTGATTTTAAATTTTTTCAATGCAATCAGTGAGTAAGTTTTATTTTCAATATAGTTCCCCACTCCTGGGGGATATCGTCAATTATTAACCTGTGGCGGAAAAACAGGTCAACATTTATTGGCATACCTCCTATTATTTTTTTTGATCTGTGTTGGCAGGTAATAGGATATTCGTACCACCGTTTAGGATCGTTTTGATCAAGATTTACCTGGATTTCATGAATTGCATTTTTTCCGGGTTTTGTTCTGCATTTAAATTCAACCTCACCATCAATACCGGTGGCAGCAACTTTGTCCTCATTAGGTCTGCGGCCTTTTGATATTTTGGTGTCCATTCCACAAGACTGGGCAATTTCTTTTTCATGTCCGATTGTTGCATCAACCAACTGTTGTACGTATCCGGTTGCAATTTGAGAGATCATTCTTTTCACAACTTTCAATTCAGCCAGGCGGGCTTCGGCAGTTCCATCGGCATGTGTATTTGCGAGTGCAGTGGCAGTATCGAGTTTTCCTATCTCAGTGGCCACATCTGTGAGAGATGGCTTAACATCGGCAGGAGTTACCCATGTGGTGTGATTCATTTTGTAAACAACATCTTTGCAAGTTGAAATTTGACCATCAATGTCGTCAGGGAATTTCACAACAACTGTGTGGTGTGGTGAAGGTAACGGAACAGGGGTACTGAACATAACAAAAATTACTCTTCTCTTTGCAAATTTGCCGGATCTGTATCTTTTTGGTATGGTCCCCCTTCTTAGTTGACGTTGAGTTATCACCCACGGCAACAATGAAATTTTTTCATACATAATTCAAAAAATTTAAACAGTTAATAAAATGATTGATTGTTGTACCCTCCTTACGTGGTTTTTGATTGTTATTACTCTGTGAACGGTTCGTGCAACTAAGGAAAAACAAAAAACTGCTTTTGCGCATTTTACTTTTAAGACCAGCGATCATTTTAGTTTTCATTTGTAATTCCTGTGTGCTTCGCACAAAGGTAAATCACGGAGAAAGGGATTTTATCTGTTTTTTTTTAAACGGTAGGATTTTTTGACGAACGGTAGGATTTTTTTTTAAACGGTAAAAGCGCCCTAACAACTAATGCCATTTCTGAGCCTGTAATTGAAAAGAGCATCACTAAAAAACGGGTAAATATCTCTTGTACATTTAGGGTTGAGTTCGGGAATGTCCATCTTAATAAAATGTCCGCTATACGACTTATCGGTTGGGAAAACAGTTACTATATGGCCAAGATTTAAGTACCACGATTTATGTGTGCGGTAAAAACAATTAGTTTGCCGGTTAAGCTCCTCCTCAATCTCGCAAAGACCTATAACCACGAGTTCCTGAACCATGATTTTTTGGTGCTGATAAAATGCAAACAATTTTGAGTAGCTGCCATCGGCATTAAAACAGACTATATCCGGAAAATAAATGAGGGGCTTGTTACAATTTTCGTTGTAAAAACATCCTGATTTTATTTTGTACGAACTTCCCATCTCTGATTGATGAAAAGGCTGATTCCTGTTGGCAGACAGTGGCATTTTAATGTCCATTGGAGGCAGGAAATTATAAGCCATAATTACGCCTATAAAGATATGCAATAAATATGGGAAAAGCAAGCTATTTAGTGAAAAAGTTTTAAACAAAAAAAAACACCCGCCATCATCAGCGGGTGTTTTTATTAAATCAAGTCCTTTTATTTAATAGGAGGTATTGTGTATCAAAGTCACGCTGCCAATCTGCCTGTGCGAAACTCCCTGGTGGTCTTTATAGATAATGACATAATCAAAGACACTATTTTCCAGTATGGGGTTACCGTTCTTGGTGCCGTCCCAGCCCTGGTAAAGATTTCTTGTTTCAAAAACCTGCTCTCCCCACCTGTCGAAGATGATCATTTCATAATTGTTGGGATCAATCAGGTTGCCTTTGGGCAGGAAAACATCATTCAAACCATTGTCATCCGGCGTAAATGCATTGGGGACGTATAGAGTGTAAACTTCTTTTACCGTCACACTATGCCATGCTGTATCTCGGCAACCGTGGTCGGAAATGGCAACAAGCATAACACTGAATGTGTCCACACTTTCGAACTGATGCACAGGGTTGGTCTCAGTAGAATACGTTCCGTCGCCAAAATCCCAATAGCTTCCAAAGATAGTTGTTGATTCATTGCCGAAGAACACTTTCGGATCAAGCATGGAAGTAATAGAAGGATCGGTAAGGAAAATAGCGGTAGGCTTAGGCCATACATTGATATAGTTAGTTGCAGTGTACGAATTCTTGCAACCGTATTGCGAAGTAACATCAAGGGTCACCGAATAGCTCCCGTTTTGATAATAAACGTGAGGCGGGTTATGACCGGTAATGCCGCTTGTTCCATCACCGAAATTCCAAATATAAGTGCAGTTTGGCTCATTGGCAAGATCAGTAAATTGTACTGTCAGCGGCTGACATCCTGAAGTTGGATTGCCGGCAAAACTCACTACAGGCAATGGCAAAACAGTCTCCAGTACAGATGCCGAAACACTTTGGAAATGGCATGTATCCCACACAGTGGCTGTGATGATGCCTGTCTGTAGCGGACTAATGTATAAAGGAGAAGGTCCTGATTGTCCTGTACTCAGATAGATGGTGTATGGCGGGCCGCCGCCACCGAAACAATTTGCATAAAGCAATGTTGAGTCACCATAGCAAATGGAATCATCCAGTACATGAATATTCATGGAAAGCGGCTTTGTAACCTCCACCAGAATATGTACAGGCAACCCAAGGCAACCGTTTACATCAACTGCATAAACAGAATAAGTGGTATTGATGGTTGGTGAAACCATAATACTGATGGTTGAGGCTCCGGTGCTCCAAACGTAGTGTGTATAAGGAGGTGTGCCGCCTGTTGTGGAATCAACACCAATGGTTATCGTTTGTCCCAGGCACATCTTGTAGTTATGCACATAACTGATGATCTGGTTGGGTTGCGTAACGGTTATTGTGTCGTAATCCCTGCAATGGTGCGCATCTGTGACAGTAACAATATAAGTCCCTGCCGGAAGAAAATGAAGATCCTGCGCTATTGAGCCATTCGACCATAAATAAGTATAAGGAGGAGTGCCACCGCCAACAGTAATGCCTATTGCGCCATCAGACCCGTTGAAACAGGTAACATTGATGATGCTGTCAACAGTAATAAGAATTGCTGAATCAGGCTCTGTGATGATCAAAGAATCTATGTCCGTACATCCGACATTATCAGTTACAGTAACAAAATATTGTCCGGCAAAAAGGTTGTTGACCGTTGCAGTTGTTCCAACATTCGGGGACCATGCATATTGATAAGGTGGAGTTCCACCTGTTACATGCAATTGCGCCGATCCGGTATTGTCGCCATGGCATAGCACATTCACAGTAGTGTATGTAATATGAATAGGTGGATTGATATTGATCAGTGTCACTGAATCTATAACCGTACAACCATTGGCATCTGTCACCGTGACATAATAAGTACCCGCCGGAAGGCTGGAAACTGTAGGATTCGTACCAAGCGAGTCAGACCATTGATATGTATAAGGAGGCGCTCCTCCCGCAGCATTGGCAGTTATAGCTCCTGTGCTTGCGCCATAGCAGAGTATTTGCGTGATGGCAAATGAATCTCTCAGCGGATCATTGATGGGCACAAGATACTTATCGGGCACAAATGTAGTGTCAATGAAAAATCCGGTGATCAGCCAGGGCATGAACAATGGCGGAGCATATAAAGGTATTGCAAATGAACCCAGGTTAAGCGTATCCTGATAGAGCACATAACTGAACTGGTAAATAGGCGCTGATGGAGTTCCTATGCTGAAATCAATGCCAAGGACTTTGATGTAGAACTGAACGTCAACACTGTCAAGAACTGTGTTTGTCAGCCACGGGTCAATAGTGTGAGTAATTTGCACAGGCATTGAATCTAGGTTGTAGCACGGGTATCGCACCTGCAACGTGTATTGGGAACCGAATTTAATACTGTCGGAAGTTCCTGATTCAATAATGGCGCTGTTAGTATCCAAAACATTGTAATCAACAGGAATCGGGAATTTGAAAATATTCCACACATTCGGGTAATGTTTGGGCGGAATAGGTATTCCAAAAATACTGTATTCCTTGTTGTCTTCAAAGGCCAGCGTTTGATGCAGCGTATTTCCAAACAAAAGATTCATCTCAAGAATATCCCATTGCAGGTTGATGGAAAAAGGCTCACCGGATATGGGATCAGTAAAGAGGTAGATACTCGTATCCCCGTTGAGCCAGGACATAGCCTGGCTTACGGCATCCAGCTCCTCCATGCCTGGTATAGCTGCCATGTAATGGCAAATCTCCTGTATAAATTTAATGAGGTCAAGATTAATGAACATGAAGGGGCAGCTTCCATGCGTGTAAAGCCGCTGCTCATTTGAAATCCACTTCTGATAAGTCTGTATATTTGGAATGGTAATCCACCCGCTGATCCCTATCAGACTGTAAAAGATTGGCGGGAATTGCATGGGCCAGCCAATTGAATCATGCAGAAAATAGATAGAATCAATGACAGTGCTTCCGGTTATAGGGTCAGTGTGATAAGCTACCCAGGGGATGACATATTGGTTATGCACCAGATCAACAAGGAAAATATTGAAAGTGTCGAGATTTACATTCATGGGTGGGAAGATGTGAATAGTATCCCACGTAATATTCAACGGATCCAGCGGGTTTGAATAGATTATATCCGCATGAGCCTGGAAATCCATATTTATAAACAACTGTATCTTGCCCGCCGTTGGCCACGCCGCAGTAATATCCCAGTTATCGTAGTCGGTGGGATGAACCACAGTGTCCTGCTCCCTGTATTTTGAAGGAATTGTAACCCAGGCACCATTTGTAAATGACCCATTGGGCGGAAAATTCATTGTGATCTTGGTGGGATAATTCACTTTCACAGAGCCACCGCTCCATCCAACCATTTCAAAGACCATTTGAAAATCAATGTATGCACCATAATCAAAGATGGCGCCTATTGAATCAGTCAAAGGCCAGGGCAGGTTGTAAACGTAAGAATACTGCCCGTTGTAAGGGCCAATTGTAAAATCTACAAGTGTATCTATTTCATTTATGCTCCATGCACTGGAACCGGAACCCCACATCCCGACAGTGTCGGAATGCCATGGAACATCGTGTATCACGGTATTCTGAGAATATCCATGTACAACTGGAAAGAAAAAGAATAGAAAAATGAAATGAAGTAGATATTTTTTCATCTGATTATCTATAAGGTAATTTTGGGCGCAAGGTAATAATAATTATTTTACTGATACAATTTTTTTTTAAAATTTTATTAACAATCGGACGATAAATTTAAAATATAGTTGCCGGGCTATGTTTAAATGACTTATTGCAAGGTTTTCAATTTTCTGTTGAAACCCTCTATTTTTCGGCTTTTTTATCTTTAAACGCGCTGTCAAATTCTTTTTTGACGTAATCAACGTTCAATGGTTTTGCTGCAAGCACGTGTTTGTTGTCCATAATATATAAGGACGGCAAAGACCAGGTATCATACAATTTTGGAATTTTACCCTTGAAGGCCAAAGTGTCAATAACATTTGTCCATTCCGGCTTTAGCTTCCGCAGTGATGCTTTCCATTGTGCTTCATTGGTGTCAAGTGCTACTGCATAAATCCTAAGCCCGTAATCTTTGTATTTTGTATAAAGTTCATTCAACTGCAGAACGGCATCTTCAGAATTTTTCGCACCGGATGTCCACAACAGCAGCAAGGTGATGGTTGACTTCACTGAACCAAGATTTATTTCTTTTCCGGTGGTGTCCCTCCCACTTATATCAGGGGCATTTTGACCTTTTGCAAGACTCTTGATAAGTTTGATATGATTTTTATAGCCGGCCAATTTTTCCGAAGAGATCATTGTCGTGTCTTTCGATAAATAATCATCAAAAAGTTTTACGAAAACATCTTCAAGCTGCGTCTTTGCATAAATATCAAACAGCAGAGAAAGCGTGTATTTATAAACACTTTTATTTGCAGAGGCCTTTTTCAATATCATGTCATTGGCGATATTGAAACCCGTAACATTTCGTGGCATTGCAAGCTTTTCGATATAATAGCTGACCGTTCTGTAGAGAAATTCTGTGTGGATCATTGCTGAGTCAGCAAAATCAAGATTGTCGAAAAAATGTACAAGAAGAAATTCAATGTCATTATTATACTTTACAATTGTGGGGTGATTCAATTGCCACAGATTAAGATTTGGTATCAGCATTGCTTTAATTACCTTCGAAACAAACAGTGAAGAGTCGCGGCTGATAATACTGTCAGCATATTGCTGTATCCTGAAAGTAACGCAACCTTTAACAAAACTTGATCTTTCTTCAGCAACAGGATTTTGTTTTTTAGTTGTCTCAGGTTTTATGATCCTCAGCACTGTTGCAAGCTTAAAAATTTCCCGATTCTTAAAATGCAAATAATTATAGTAAGTTTTATTGTCCTCCCCTTTCAGGACTTTCATGCTGTCAGTAAGCATGGGCGAAGAAGTTTCCAGTTCAATATCTTTATCCCTGTCAACAACAAAATCAACATAGGCGCTGTCGGTCATAAAGATCCTGTAGATACCTATAGGGAGTGAAGGAAATTTGAATTCAACTGAATTTGCCTTCATCTTTTTTGCACCAATAACATTCAACTTCAACCCGGAAACCGAGCAGAAGAAAGCCTGTTTATAATCACTGTTCTTCACCGTGAATTTTACTGATACCTGCGCTTTGGTCATGGTAATTCCAATGACCAACAACAATGCGAGAACTTTTAAAATCTTTTGCATAATACTGAAATAATACACTGCAATTTTAAACAATTATATTGACATACAAATGCTATTTAATAAACAAAAAAAGAAAAGTTCATTTTTTTCATAGCGAACCACGAAGACATTGAGAGTAGAAAGTAATATTGATCCGATGCATTTTGAAATATTAAAACAAAAGTCCTGCCCCAACCCAGATATTGCAGGCAATTCAACAATCACAGAATGCCTTCATCAGGGGATCATATTGGCATAATAATTAATAATTCCTTCCTCCAAAGCTTTCACTGAATGTTCATCTTCAATAATCGCTTTCTTTGCCAACAGAAATTTCACTCCTTCTTTAACTATTCTTTCAACATCACCTGTAAGAATGTTGCCTTCAATTTTATCAAGAGTTATTTGAGTAAGTTCATTCAATTTTGATTTTTCAATGGAATAAGAATTGTCTTTCATAACTCTGCAGAATATTTGATTAGGCAACAATTTCACATTCTGTTTCCATGAATGAACAACATTTTCGGTGATTGATTTGATGGAATCTTCTGAATCCAGTGAACTGTCAATTTCAATGGGATCGCAAAAATTGATATAGACTTTCTTGATCCGCGTAACATAATCACTCACCCAGAACCTGCTGCCTTTCTTTGAGAAAAACTCATCTTCAGGAACGCTTTCAAATGACAAGGCCATCGGAACAATCACTACCTGATATCTTTTTAAAGTTGGCACTTTCAATGCAGTCTCCAATAATCCTGTCTGCAGGCTACCGATAGCTCCATTTCTGCTTCTTGTTCCTTCTGCAAAAATCAATGAGTTGATACCGTTTTCCAGCAAGAAAGATGAGTATTGTTTCAAAACTTCAAGGTACAGAAAGTTTCTTTTTTCTTCCCTGTCAACAGTGTAGGCGCCGAGACTTTTTAAAAGAAAATTGCTAAAATAACTTGTGATCAAATTGATACCTGCTGCAAAACGCGGCGCCGAAAGATCATTAAAAGCAAGCGCCCAGCTAACCCATATTGAGTCAGTATTGCTTTTGTGCATGGGCATGTAAAGCACAGTATGGGTTTTTGCGAGACTTTTAATTTCATCCAGTTTTTCACCTTCAACAACTATTATATCCCTGGCATTTTTAAAAACAAATTCACGTTTGAACCTGTATCTGAATTTGAAAAAGGCAATAATGAAAGTCCTGATAAATTCATTGATCCTGAAACTAAAATTATCTGCAATCTCGCCGGCATATACATCACAAAGTTTTTCCACTGATTTTTTCAGTGCAAAATCAGAATTAGAACGGCTCACTTCTTTCCAAAGTTTAATCTGTGTGCCGAGCCTGTGTTTTTCTTTTAATGATTTTTCACTTGATTTTTTCCGTGTTCGTTCTTCCAGGCTAATGATCACTTTGGGTGCCCAGTTCTTTATACGACGAAGCAATTCTTCATTGTTCTGTAACTTTTTAAAAGTTCTTTTTGAAATTACCTCATAATATTTTTGTCCCTTCACCTTTTCCAGACCTTCAGGTTTCTCCCTGTGCTGAACCTTACTTTCTCTCAGAATCTCTTCCGATTTTTGCGGGTTCTTGATAATATCAACTAAAATATAGGGGTCTTTTTTGTTGGCAAGAATATCATATACCGCCCTGAATAAAGGCGGATCGAGATTGTGTTTTTGACACAATAAAATAATTGGCTTAAGAGAGTAACCGCCTTCAACAAGATAACCCGACTTTTTCAGTTCCCTGTAAATTGTAAAATCGGGATTTAACAGGGAATATATGCTTTCCTTAATGTTCAATGCTTTTCTTGAAAACTTTCCCTGCGAAACAATTTCAATTCCATATCTGCGGTTACGGCTGTGTTTGCTGACAGAAGTTGTTATTAAGTCACCAAGGCCGCTGACCCCATAAATAGTATCCTTTGCAAAACCAAATTTACGTCCAATTTCATTAAGTTCCTTCATTGCCTCAACAATGAAAGCGCCTAAAATATTATCGCCGCAGCCATCAAGCGAAACCAGCATTCCGGCTGCAATTGCTAATGGATTTTTAAGAGTCCCGACAAATTCAACACCCTTGACATCATAGCTTGTCACACACTGAATATAGGTGGTAAGCAAAAGATCAGAAAAAAACAACTGAAGGTTTTCACTTTTGGAAGCTACACAAAGACAAGTCTGATAACGTGCACTCACTTCTTCCGCATGGCTGGGACCGTAAATAACGGCGATCTTATTTTTATATAATGGCAGATGTTGCTCGATCACATCCGTCATTGTAAAAATATTATCCTTTTCCAGCACAAAGCCCTTGGATAAGCAGGCAATTTTAAAATCCCTGTTACCTTCTAATAAAACCGAGATCTTTTCGCACACTGACGAAACCGCTCTTGAAGGAACTGCAATGATGATCACCTCGCTCTTGGCTACACTTCTTTCAAGTTCACTGACACCAATAATATTTTCACTCAGCGTGACGCCGTTTAAGTATGATTTGTTGGTGTGTTTAGAATTTATTTCATCAGCGATTGCAGATATGTTAGAATAAAGGTAAATGTTTTTTTCAGGATATTTTTCAGCCAACACTTTTGCGATCGTTGTTCCCCAGCTGCCGGCGCCAATAATTAATATCTCAAATATTTCCATAGTGTTTGTGCTTAACCAATCTGAAGATGCAAGAATTTAGAAAAAAATTGTACTATCAGCAATGCGAAGATTTCAGGCGCACCGAATGAAGTAATGGGCAATAACACATAACATTTCCAAACTCCATTTGCATGATCATGGTTTAATAATTTACAATTTTACACAATTGAATCAGGATGCAAAAATAGACAAACAATCCATGTTTTAAAAATTAAAAATATTAAAGTTTGAAAGAAATTCAAATGATAACACAACAGGAGGCATGAAATGCGGTAAAAAACTTTCCTGAGATAACTCAGAACAATTCTTTTCTTATGGTGAAGAATTTAAAAAAAACGGCAAAAGTTGCAATAACAATATCAGTTGGCTAAAGAGTAATTTTATTGATCTCATTAATGAATTCGATCATTTCATTTAGCATCAATTCAACTTCAGTCAATGAAAATTCCACAAAGCGTCATAATCACCCTTGGTTCTATTCTGATAAGCATTTCGCAGAATTTTTCCAAACTTTACATCAACTAGCTTTGTTGAAACAAACTCTTTGTTAAACCAGCCGATCAACTGGGCATGTTTTGAAGTTTCATACTTATGCTTTAAAGCAAGAGCAGAAAGAGCGTAATACATACCATAATAAATACGGTTCACTGCCACAGTCAATTTATCAGATAATATTAAAAACCTGGCTAAATCAATAGTATTTGAAGCTTGTGATAGCCTGTATTTAATTAAAGAATCTCTGTCATCATCGTTGATCATGCACGATAACCTTTCTCTATAGCATAAATAAAAATTGGTTGTTTTCCCCTTAAAGTTGCAAATTCATCTTCACTAATAACATGGGTATCAGTAATGATATTGTATTTCAAATCTATTTCGTAACATAGATCTGAAATCAACCGTTCTTTTTCCCAACCAACTTTCTTTTTTAAAATTATCAGAATATCGTAATCAGAATCAGCTCTAACATTATCCAAAGTTCGGGAGCCAAACAAAACAATATCCTTCAGATCATCAGGGAAATTTATTCTGAGTAATTTATTCAAATCAAGCAAAATTATTTTGTTGCTTACCTTCATCGTATTATTCTGTTTGTACAAAAATAATAATTTTTCTCAACAAATGAGATTTTAGAATTTAGAGAAATGGGAAAATCAGAACGAATATTCTCTTACCAAATTCCAAGTACTAATCCGCAAATTGAAAACAAGAAGATATACATTCCAGCATCAATGGCCAGCAATTTTAACGAACGGTTGGCGAACAGATATGTTCCACCCATTGCAGGTAATATCCATATTAAAGATACAAACAAACCAAATAGGAAACCATTCACTCCCCCTTCTCCTGAAACAACTGCGCTTATTCCGGCAACTGCCAAAAAATGCAACAATGCTGTTCCGCCAAAAATCAAAGGAGCGTTTATTTTTAAGGATTCATTGTTTGGATTATTTTCCTGTTTCCAAAATTTCCCAAATATAAACGGGCTGTGCCAAAACGCCCCAAAAGCAAAAGAAAAGATTGTCATTACTATCACCGGAAGCCAGTGTATATTCTGAATCAAATTTGATAAATTCATTTTCTAAATTTTAAGTATTCTGGTTATGCAGAAGTTTTATGTCGCCGGAATATTTACACATTTAGTGCTTTGGTAAATCTTACTGTTATAGCAAAAGTATGTATAATTATCACTCTATCAAAAATTCCTTTTGCAAAAAATTCAGCTATGCCTTTAGCAAAACGTCAATATCGAATTTCTTCATCTGCATGAATGCTTTCATTACCTTTTCTGATTTTAAAGGATCTGTCATTAATTTTGGAAGTATGGAAGGGGTGACCTGCCATGAAAGCCCGAATTTATCTTTCAGCCATCCGCACATACTCTCCTCACCTCCTTCTGTCAGTCTGCTCCAGTAATAATCAATTTCTTCCTGTGTTTCGCAGAAAACCTGCAATGAAAATGATTCATTAAATTTAAAAAGAGGACCACCATTCATTGCAGTAAATTGTTGGCCATTGATATTGAAAGCCACTGCCAGCACAGTTCCCTCTTTTTGTCCGTGTATTTCATATCCTTCCTTGCCATAACGACTGATGCTTTCAATCTTTGAGTCTTTAAAAACTGAAGTATAAAAATTTGCTGCTTCTTCGGCTTGTCCATCAAACCAAAGGCAAGGTGTAATTTGATTTTTCATAGTTGTTATTGTTTATGCTGTTATTAAATGTTATTTTGTTAAAGGGTTCAGACGTATAAGGTATAAGATAAAAAAATAATTTACCATTCATAAACTTTTCACCTTAAACAATACACCCATTTCTCATTGATATCTGTTATTTCAATCGCAAAGCTTCCGCATACTTTTTAAAGTTATCCAATATAGACTGCCATCCCCGATTTTGCATTTCGTAGGAATTGATAGTTTCTGCTTCAAAGGTTTCTTCAATATTAGTTGATTTGCCATTCGCTGCAAAAGTAGTCTTTACTTTTCGGCCATCATCCAGAACAATTTCCAAAAGTTCACAGATCTTTACTTTTTCGTAAACACCGCTAAAGTCAAAACCCATACTTCCATCTTTGGCTTCCATCCGTGAAAGGAATTTGCCGCCTTCCTTCAAATCATTTTTCGCCCATGGTGTGTGCCAATCTTCGTTGGCATAATTCCATTGGGTAATATGTTCAGGACTTGTCCAGAATTTCCAGGCTATTTCAACAGGTACATTGACGGTAGCTTTCACCGTTATCAATGTTTTTTCTTTTGGTTCCATGATAAAATCATTTTAATTTCTCATTGCAGTTAAACATCCATTGTACGCCAAATTTATCAAAACAGCTTCCATAATATGAACCCCAAAACATATCCTGTAGTTTCATGGTCACTTTGCCTCCTTCTGACAGCAGTTCAAATAAATTTTTGGTCTCACTTCTTGTATCCGGTTCAAGGCAGATTTGAACATTGTTTCCAAAATTCATCTTAAATCCGAAAGACTCTGGAGCATCGGAACCCATTAAAATATGACCTCCGAGTATAGGCAATTCAACATGCATGACAAGGTCTTTATCCTCGTCAGCCAAATGTGGCATGCCATCATGCGGTGGAAAATCTTTAAATCTGCTGATCTTTTCGCCGCTGAATTGTCCTCCAAAAACTGATTTGTAAAAATTAAAAGCCTCTTCTGTATTGCGGCTAAAATTAAGATAAGTGCTTACTCTTGACATAATATTTGATTTAAATTGTTAGTATTTATTATTGGGAAAAGCTGAATTTTGTGATTCCCGATAAAAGTGATCTGAATTAATTTTCTTAATGAATTCACTATTCATTTCTGCAAAAATAATATGGTAATGAAGGAATTCTCTGACATTTTTAGTTAAAATTGTGAATACAAAATTCAATTCACTACTGCTGACATAAAGTAATCCTTTGACCACAAGTTTTTAAACAATACACAGATTGAACAAACCAATTTACCGTTCTGAAAATTGACATTTGATTCATATTGTCATTAAAAAGTATCTATATTCAAGCGATCAAATTCCCGGAAATCCTGCCATTTGCAAATCCGGCAAAGAGAGAATATCCGTTAAATTAATTTGAACATTATTTACCAAAGACAAAAAATATTTACTTTTACAAAAAAATTATTAATAACTAAATTCAAAATTATCATGAAAAAACTCTTATTCTTTGCAGCAGCAATAGCATTTGCAGCTCTTACCGCCTGCTCAGGTGGTGGTAAAAAAAATGGCAGCACCGATTCAACAAAATCAAAAGACTCAACATCAGCTAAAGCTCCTGTAGGCACTGGTATGTATAAAATGAAATCAGGTATCATTGAACAAACAATGACTGAAATGGGTATGACTTCAAACATAACAACATGGTTTGATGATTATGGCAACAAGCGCGCTACCGAAACCAAAACTGATATGGGAATGGTTAAAATGGACAAAATGAATCTCGTTAAGGAGGGCTATGATTACTCATTTGATGTGATCAAGAAAACAGGAACCAAGACAAAAATCCCTGCTATGGGTGATAACAAAAACATCAATTTCAACAACCTTTCAGATGAAATGATGAAACAAATGAAAATATCCAAACTCGGAACAGAAGTGGTAATGGGCAAAACATGTGATAAATATTCAATGGATGATGCTACCATGAAAACCAAATCTACCTTCTGTGTTTGGAATGGCATTCCAATGAAAACCGAAATGGAAGTGATGGGAATGAAAGTAACCACAATAACAAATAAACTTGAAGAAAACGCTTCAGTTCCTGCTGATAAATTTGAGATTCCTGCCGATGTAAAAATTACGGATCTCGGAAAATAAAAGTGTCTAATGTTTAAAGTGTCTAGAGTGTCTAAAGTACTTGAGTGTCATAAGTACTTTAGACACTTAAGCACACTATAGACACTTTAGTGCACTTTACTTCAATTTCCTTCTTCGAAGTCTTAATGAATTAGCCACCACAATCACATCAGAAAACGCCATGGAAGCCGCGGCTATCATAGGATTCAGCAAGCCGACACATGCAATGGGAATTGCAATGATGTTGTAAATAAAAGCCCAGAAAAGATTTTGTTTTATTGTAACAAGTGTCAGATCGCTCACTGACCATGCCTTTGAAATGAGGTTCAGATTGCCTTTCAGCAAAATTACCTGGGCTGACTTGATGGCAATCTGTGTGGCATTGCTCAAAGAAACCCCAACTGTTGACCTTGCAAGTGCTGGTGCATCATTGATGCCATCACCTACCATTGCTGTATCACCACGCGATGTAAATTCTTCAACGATCTTCAATTTTTCATGAGGCAGCTTTTCATAATAGACTTCTTCAATCCCTATCTTTTTTGCGAGTGATTCACATTTCGATCTTCTGTCACCACTAAGTAAAACGGATTTTATCCCGTGTTTTTTAAGGAATTTCACAGTATCTGCCGCATCTGATTTTATTTCATCTTCAACATCAAGCCAGGCAATCAGTGTATCATTTTCGATCAGATAAACTGTGTGTTCATCATCTTTCGTGAGGTGTTCTGCAACATGAAACGATCCGGCTTTATAAACATTACCAGCCTCGTCTGTAGCTTCCATTCCCATGCCTTTTTGTTCTTTCACCTGTTTGAAATCAACAAGTGCCGCTCCTTCAAAAGTTGCAATGATTGATTTGGCAATAGGATGTGAAGAATGTTTTTCAAGGCTTAATAAAATTGACTTTGATTTTTCCAGTTTTCCATCGAAAGCATGGAATTTTTTCACTTCAAAATTACCGGTTGTAAGTGTTCCTGTCTTGTCAAAAATTACAGTTTTTACCCCTGCAAATTTTTCAAGAGTACTGCCTCCTCTGATGAGAATTCCATTCCTGGCCATCCTTCCGATTCCCACAACTACTGCTGTAGGTATGGCTAATCCGAGTGCGCAGGGACATGCAATCACAAGGACAGCGATACAATGCATCAGGGCCGGCTGGAATGACAGCCCAAAAACAAAATAAGAAAGAACAAAAGTGAGAATTGCGATGCCTACAACAAGTGGAACGAATATAGCAGAGATTTTGTCAGCAAGGTTTTGCATCCGTGGCTTGTCCTGCTGTGCTTTTTTAACCATTTCAATGATCTGTGCAAGTACTGTTGCAGATCCTACTGCTGTTGTTTTCATCTTTACACTTCCCATCATAAGCATCGTGCCACCAATCAAATGAGCGCCTTCCTCTTTGTCAACAAGAATACTTTCACCTGAGATCATTGATTCATCAGCACTCCCATAGCCCCAATAAACATCCCCATCAACAGGAATTTTATCACCTGTATTTATCAATATCCTGTCATCTTTATGAATGAGTGACGCATCAATTTCTTCAATGGTATTTTTGGCATCGTTGGTAATTCTCTTCGCCTTTGCTTTCTGAAGCTGCACAAGGTCATCAATGGCAGAAGTTGTTCTTTTGACAGAACGATGTTCAAGTAAATTCCCAAATAGTATGAGAGTGATAATCGTTGCAGAGGTTTCATAAAACTGGAAATCGTGTCCCAGATTCTCAATTGTTCCGTAAAGACTATAAATAAAGGCAGCCGACGAACCAAGAATAATCAGCACATCCATATTGGGAACTCCGCTCCGCAGAGAATGATATGCGCTTCGTCCAAAATGCCACACTCCAATTGAAAAAACAGGAATCGTAAGGATCAACTGAAAATATGGATCATGAAACAAATGAAATGGAAGCATCATGGCAATCAGCAAGGGCAAGGTAAAAATCAGAGAAATGATAAACTTTACTTCTATTGAAAAAAAATCTTTCTTGTCACGTTCGCCATTTTCAACCACATGGTAACCCATAGCATGGATTCTCTCTTTGGCTTTTACCAGCCGGAGTTTGTCAACTTCGGCAAAGGTCACTTCATTTGTTGCAAAGCTTACATCAACATTCTGAAAGCCGTCCTTCTCCAATTGCTTCCTTATACCAAGAGCACAATTGGTGCAATTCATACCCTCTACTTTCAGCACCACTTTTTTTATACCAAAATCTTCCATAATCAAGTCTTGTAATGCAAAGGTACGAAGAAAAAGGGAAGGATACAGTGGGTTAGTTCATCGTCAGTTGTTTGTTCAATGTTTAACGTTCAAGGTTTCTCTCAGCAATTTCTATCTTCTGATTTCTCTTATCATTCTTTTTACTAAATTTGCGGACAGTAATAAGTAAAATATGAAAAGAACAGATCTGAGTATTTTAAAAATGTACAGTCATTTACTGGCTGCTTTGTTGTTTGTATTCGGGATGGGGACTTCATGTGATTCCAATAAAGACAGTTCTACTGTTGCAGGAAATGGCTCACCTTATGCAAAATTCAAAATCAAAGGAAATGTCAAATCCGACAGCACAAATGCAAATATAGCTGCCATTAAAGTATTGTCACCAAAAGATTCTACCATGACAGATTCTTCAGGTAATTATCAATTGGAAATAGAATCCTACCCGGCAGGACAGACTTTCATGGTTCATTTTGTTGATGCGGACGGTAACCTGAATGGCGCTTTTCATACCAAAGACACAGTTGCAACTTTCACCAATCCACAATATATTGATGGTGATGGAAGCTGGTACGAAGGTGAAACGAGCACACAATTAAACGTTAAACTAAAACCAGAATAGAATAAAAATTGCAGTGAAAAAGAAAATTATTGCCGGGATATTATTGGGTGCCATTGCAGGCGGCATAGATATAACACCAATGATCATTCAGGGACTTACGTGGGATGCAAATATTTCAGCATTCTGCATGTGGATCATTGCAGGATTTTTTATTGCTACCTCAACTTTAAAAATTAATGCTTTTCTAAAAGGAGTCTTGATTTCATTTCTCTGTCTGACACCATCTGCAATTTTAATTTCATGGCAGGAACCAATAGCACTTTTGCCAATTGCATTGATGACTTTGGTCCTTGGATTTTTGTTAGGAAAAATGATTGAGATATTCACCAGGGAAAAGCAGTAAAATAAAAGTCCCAAGTCCCAAATTCCAAATTCCAAAATTCAAATTCCAAAATTCAAATTCCAAGGCTTCCCTTCTTGGAATTTGAGGCTTGGAGTTTGGGGCTTTGAATTTTCTTAACTATAAATTGTAACAACCAGCTTCCTGCTTCCTCCATTATTTCTGAATTCACAAAAATAAATTCCCTGCCAGGTGCCAAGATTTAACTGATGATTGGTGATGGGAATGGAAACAGAATGCCCTATAAGAGATGCTTTCAAATGTGCCGGCATATCATCATCACCTTCGGAATCATGAATAAAATAAGGGCTTCCATCAGGGATCAGTCTGTTGAAAAACGCTTCAAAATCTTTCCGAACAGTGGAATCAAAATTTTCATTAATGGTCAAACCTGCGGAGGTATGTTTGATAAAAACACTCATCATTCCCTTGTCAGGCAATGTAGGCAATTGTTTTAATATAGCATCTGTCACCAAATGGTATCCTCTTTTAAAGGGAGGAAATAAAATCTCTGTTTGCTGTATCATATTTTTTTCTTCAAAATTAAACAAGATTTTTCGCTCAGGCTTAATTTATGAATCTGTAACATTTTTTTATCTACTTTTGAATATTCAGAAAATCTATCTTAAAACTTTTCATTATGACGATGCCAGCTTTGTTTATCGGACACGGGTCTCCAATGAATATCATACTTGACAATGATTATACACAGCACCTGCAAAAACTAGGTAAAGAACTGCCGCGGCCAAAAGCCATTTTGGTTATTTCAGCACACTGGCTAACTGACAGAACATACGTCAGCTCTTCTCCCCATCCGGAAACTATTTATGATTTTTATGGTTTCCCTGACGAATTATACAAGCTGACATACCCATGCAAGGGTTCACCGGAATTAGCCAATGAGATCATCACTTCTTTAAAACATTATGACATTAAAGCCGACGATCAGTACGGTCTTGATCATGCTTCCTGGGCTGTTTTAAAACATCTCTATCCTGATGCAGACATACCGGTAATAGAGATGAGTCTTGACATTCGCAAATCTTTCCAGTATCATTTTAATCTGGGCAAAGAACTTGCTTTTCTCCGGGAACAAGACATACTCATTATAGGCAGCGGAAACCTTGTTCACAATCTGAGAAATGTTGATTTTAATGATAACGCACTTCCTTTTGAGTGGGCCAAAGAAGCAGATGAAATTTTCAAAAAACTTTTAATGGAAAAAGAATTCTCAAAACTAATTTATCCTGACAGCTTAGGCGCATCAGTAAAACTGGCTATTCCAACAGCAGAGCATTACATCCCTATGATCTATATTATCGGTATGCAAAGTGAAAAAGATAAACTTTCATTTACTTATGAAGGCATTCAAAACGGGTCAATGTCAATGAGAAGTTTCATGGTTGGTTAGAACCAGTCCTTTTGTATTCGTTGTTGTTCAAAATTTATCATTCGATGATGTATTGAACAATTCCAGGTTTTACTTTTCTGCCTCTTTATTTTCAATTCCCAAACCTCGGGTTTACCACATTATTGTAAATAGAACCGAAAGTGTAAGTAAGACCAATGCTTGCATAATAGCTGTATTGTGAAGCAAGTTGTCTTTGTTGGGTGAGTATTTCCTGCTCTGTGGCACCTGCTTTTGCCAGGCTCAACTGATCGTGGATCAGATAAGCATTGCCATACAAATTTAATGACAAACCTTTAAATATCCTGATGTTGAACGTAGCACTCAGGCCGAGACTGTTTTTTGAAAGATCGTGAAAATATTGATCGCCATAAAGACTTGCCGAAATATCACCCCAGGTTTCAACAACTTTATAGGCAATTGTGAGCTGATGCACAAATAAATTTTCACGAACTTTATTATAAATAGTGGTATCAACATAATCCACGTGCTCACCTCCTATCTCATATAGAAACCTTAATTGCCTGCGCGTAGATTCGCTGTATTTGTATAGGTCATACTCTATGGCAGGGGACATCATATACCGTAATTTTTGGTTACTATAGGTTGATGATGTAATGTGCGCAGTACCTCCCAACGACCAATGTTCACCAAGACTTTTCACATAAAGCACATTAAAACTTTTCGAATTTGACAGACTTGTTACAGTTGTAGTGTCGTCAATTTTGTAGATACTTTTATTGTAGCTGTATGAAGCAGAAATATTGAGTTTAAGTTTTTCCGTAACCTTAGAAGCCTCCAGATAGGAATAAAGATATTTAGTTTTCAGAGAAGCCTCGCCACTAAAATATCCACTGCCATTGATATTAAAGATCCAGCTTTTCCATGGATCTACAACTTTATTGGTTTCTTCAGTACTTTCATAATTTATTGAAATATTTTTTGCCAGTGGAGTCTTTGCCACATAAGGCATCAGGCCGAGTTTCAGCATTTGGTTTCCAAGTTTTCTTATCTCATCATCTGTGCTTGTCGGAAGTGTGTTGATTTTTAAAGTATCGTTTTTCCCTGTGAATTCTTTCTGTCCTATAAAGTAAAATGAATACTCTCCTCCCCCACTCCCTGTGGTCATGCCTGTCACCAGCACATACAACTGAGCATCGTTTTTATCACGCACATAATTTATAAAGGTGATTTCTTTTCGCACATAATCCATGTCACAGTATGGACAATTCAGGTACACGTTTAAAGCGTATTTCCGTAGGCTGTCCTTATGCAAACTATCAGCCTTCAATGTTTGCTGAGCATTTGTTATGAATGATCCAATAGCTAAAAACAGCATGATCAGTATCCCGGTCGTCAATATCTTTTTCATAAAACCGAATTTGAGTTCACGAATATATGAATATAACGTGAAAAAAATGGAATTATTGTATTACTTCGGAAAATTTTATGAAGGAATCTTGTAAACACCTGCTTCTCCATGCAAAATAAGGAGAAAAAATATTGAGGGCATCCTTAATCATTAAAAGCAACCACTTAGAACACCAGGTGCACAAAGCTACACCTGGAAAATACTTAGTGTTTCTTTGTGTACTCAGTGCTCTTAGTGTTAGGAAACAATATCAAAATTTCAAACTCAATCCAACCATGAAATTCCTTCCTGCCTGTGGGAAATAGTAATTTTCATCAATCAATCTTCCACCATAAAAATATGAGTAGGTCCATCCGTTAGATTCGTAGAGTTCATTAAGAACATTATTGACGAGCAGTGAAAATTTGATCTCTTTTATAAAATGTGTTTTGATCGAATACGACAGCATCAGGTCATTCACAAAATAGGAATCAATGGCTCTGTCTGCATTGGAAGTATTATCCAAATACTGCTTTCCAACCAATTTCGACATCCATGAAACAGCAAGATTTTTCAAAAGCTTATACTCAACCATTCCTCCTGCAACAACTGCCGGCGAAAAAGAAATATCAGTGTTATGATGCTGCACCGACACCTGTGCAGTGCTATCCCAATCATCAAGGTATTCTGTGAAATTTTTAATTTTATTTTTACTCAAGGAAATATTTGCCTGAATGTCCAGTTTATCAATCGGCTTTACTCCTGCTTCAAGTTCGATGCCCATTCTGGAGCTTTTGTCAATGTTCACCCTGTTGTATGCTCCCACATCATTGATCTTTCCTGTCAGCACCAGTTGATTTTTGTAATACATGTAATAGTAATTTGCATTCAGCATCCATTTGCCTGCTTTATGTGAATAACCAGCTTCGATGTTTTGCAAATTCTCCGGTTTTGGACGGTCTGTTGGAATTGATTGAACATAATCACCTCTGCCCGGCTCTTTGTTTCCGACTGCATAGGAAGCATAGAATGAATTGGTGTTATTCATCATAAAGTTGATGCCTGCTTTTGGATTCAGAAAATTCAATTTTGCATTCTGCTGCACATTCTGAAGGTATTCATTAAATCCTAAAAAGGAATAGTAGATCGTTCTATACTGCACATCGCCGTAGAGACTGATCTTTTTCGTCAACTGATAATTCAGCTTGCAGAAAATATTCACATCATTTTTTCTTGCAGTATCATCATAATATTTTAAGTCGGGAAAACTATTGCTTGCATATTGCACCCATGTCACCATCCCATAATGCGCACCCAGATAGCTATTGGCAGCGCCGCCGATCACAGCCTGTATCTTTTTATGATTGTCATAATTTACTGAATAAGTAAAACCATAAAAGTCATTGTTAAGCCATAGTTGCCTTATAAGTGGCGTGGATGTAATGGTATCATTATTGACAACCACATTTTGCAAACCATAATTTTTCAACTGATCGTTTTCGATATATTCCTCATAATAGCCTTCTCCTTTTGTAAAATGCAATGCGGCGTTCAGATTCCAGTTTTTGTTCATCTCATAAGAATACAGCAACTGATAATAATCCTGCTGATAATTATCAGTCTGATTGCTGTAAGTATAAATGTTGAAAGTCCTGTTGTTCGAAGTCAGCATATTTTCATACTGAGACTGCGAAATCTCACCATTCACATAAAGCCGGTTCATTCCGGCTGTATCATTCTTCAAACGGGCTTCTGGTACTCCGTACCATGCCTGGTAAGTTCTTTCTTTTCCCGAAAAGATGACAAGCTTCAGAATGCTCTTTTTCCCGTAATACCCTCCCGAAACATAGAATGATTTAAGATCGGAAAACGCCCTGTCAATAAATCCATCCGAAGTTATTTTTGAAAGCCTGCCATCAAAAGCCCATTTCTTATCAATCAATCCGGTGCTGAAAGCAACAGTGTTTTTCAAAGTATTGAAGGAACCATACGAAGAATTTATTGTGGCATTCGGAATAGTATCAAGTTTGGAGGTTTGAATGTTCAGGCTTGCACCAAAAGCTCCGGCACCGTTGGTTGAAGTACCAACACCGCGTTGTATCTGCATATTGTCAACTAACGAGGCGATGTCGGGCAGGTCAACCCAGTAAGTTCCCTGCGACTCAGCATCATTCACGGGGATGCCATTGATGGTAACATTTATGCGTGTAGGGTCGGTGCCGCGGATACGGATACCAGTATAGCCAACGCCTGTTCCTGCATCGGAGGTAACCACTGCCGATGGAGTTAAACCCATGATGTAAGTAATATCCTGCCCCATGTTTTTTTCAGCAATTTGTTTGCTGTCCATTTTGTCGGATGTCATCGGGTCATTCTCCCCTGCTCTCACGGCTTTTATTTCAATTTCATCAGCAAGAACAGTCTTTTTTTTCAAAAGCAAAACCACTGAAGTGTCTTTGTGAGCAACAAATTCGAGCTTTTTGGTTTCATAGCCTATGTATGAAATTTCAAGACTCTGTTTCGCGATTTTTAAATTGGTGAGAACGAAATTCCCTTCCGCATCAGAATAAGCGGTGGTGTAGCTGCCTGTGATGCGTACTGTGGCTCCTTTCAAAGGAGAATGCAAGTCGGCATCTTCGACTTTTCCGGTGACTTTTACCTGCGAAAACACAGGCATGCTCAATGCAACATATATTGCCAAAAGAGCAAATAAATTTTTCATTTTTGTTTGGTTTGTTGGTTAAACAATTGGAAAAGCTGAGGGAAACTTTTCCGAAAATGTTTAAACCCTATTCCCTTCGACGGCATTACCCGCATCAGGTTCAATGGGTATGATCTCAGCCCGTAATCCCGCACCTGCGGGAAGAGCACCCCTCCATTGTTGATGGCGCAAAAGTAATAAATAATTCAGAGGAAGAAATAAATTTTATAAAGCTGTTCAATAATGGAAAAATTGAGCGCACTCAGGTAAGTCATTTTTACCACAAAAACATGTATGCACAAAAGCACACTAAAAAATATTTTAATGACAGCCTATCTACTTCGGTCAAGTTGAAGAATTCTTATAGATATACACAGGAACAAAGAAGATCGTTTTCGTGAGAATTTTTAGAAACTTTGAAATGTTGGGAAGTGATGATGAAAAATGCTCCGAAGGAGCAATATCTTTGTAACAAAAAGTAAAGAGAGAAATGAAGCAGCGTAGCTGCGATATAAAAACCAGAAAGAGATTATAATAAGAAAGATGTCACAGCTACGCTGTTTTTGTTTCCTCCGGCAACCGTTTATTACAAAGATTTTGCAACTACGTTGCAGGAAAGAACTGAATATCCTTCCGTAATTTTGGAATGCGGAATTTTAAAATGTTTATAATTAAAAACGAACTTGATTAAAGAAGATAGGCAGTTTTTATTAATTTTCATTCTCCAATGGGAATTGTGTTTTTGCAGCTTTTTTTTCTTTTTTCTTTTCGAAGCAATCTCAAAAATCACAGCTTCCATATTCCCCGAATTCCCCCATGAGGATGTTCAAAAAAGTGTGTCAAAAAGGAAAAACAATTTTAATTTTGACACATGAAAAAAGGAAAAAGAAAAATGTCACCGCGATTAGAAGAACTAATACCGGATGAAAAGAAAAGAGCAGAAATAGTGAGTAGGCTGTACAATGGGGATCCCGTAGTGGGCAATGGAGGGATTTTTACAGATATGCTTCAAGCCATGGTGAATGCTGCGTTAGAAGGAGAGATGGATTATCATTTAAGAGAGAGCAAACTAACAGAAAATGATAATCGGCGCAATGGTCACACACATAAAACAGTAAGAAGCCGAGTAGGTCCCATAGAGGTTAACACTCCACGTGATCGAAAAGGAGAGCATGAACCCAACCTGATAAGGAAATGGGATAGGGAATTAGGGACAGGAATGGACGATATCATACTTAGTTTGTATGCACGCGGACATTCAGTAGAAGATGTGCGTTATCAGCTAAGCGAACTATATGGAGTAGACATAAGTGCAGGTGCCATCAGCGCAATAACAGATCGTGTTTGGCCAGAGATTATAGAATGGCAGCAACGGCCTTTATCACCGTGTTATACTATTTTGTACCTGGATGCTATCTATTATAAAGTTAGAGAAGATGGTAAGATCGTTAGCAAAGCAATATACACCCTATATGGAATAACTGTTGATGGCCTTCGCGACATCTTAGGCTTGTATTTAAAAGAATCAGAAGGTGCCCGGCAATGGGGGTTGATTTTAGAGGATATAAAAAAACGGGGAGTAGAAGAAGTCCTGTTCTTCTGTATTGATGGTCTGACTGGCTTCAAGGACGTAATAGAGAAGGTTTTTCCATTATCAACAGTGCAGCGGTGTATTGTTCATATGATTCGCAATTCTACCAGATTTGTAAGCTACAAAGACCTCAAGGCGGTATGTGCTGATTTACGAAAAATATATACTGCAGCAGACCGAGAACAGGCAGCTCAAGCCTTAGTTGCATTTGGTAAGCTATGGGACAATAAATACAAGGAAATCCGTCCAAAATGGGAAGAAAATTGGGAAGAACTTATGGCTTTTATGGACTATAGTCAAAACATTCGCAGAATGATTTATACTACCAATCCGGTAGAGGCTCTGCATAGAATAATGAGGAAGATTACTAAATCCAAAGGAGCATGGAGTAACGATAGAGGATTAATGAAACAATTGTATCTGGCATTAATGCGTAACCAGAAAAGCTGGCACACAAAGGCATTGAATTGGGGAGCGATTCAGAATGAACTGGTAGAGCAATTTGGGGGCCGCTATGAAAAATATTTATAAAATAGTATCTTTGCAGGGTTCTGCCCTTCCGCCTACCGGCTCCAGGGCAGAACCCTGCAAAGATACTACTGACACACTTTTCTGAACACTCCC